>Ga0326727_10001023_pt1 | contig 108418 bp, 79 predicted proteins | sample MB2enrmetagenome_FD_207643 | JGI IMG/M metagenome (GOLD analysis project Ga0326727, IMG submission 207643) | Lab enriched peat soil microbial communities from McLean, Ithaca, NY, United States - MB29MY | ecosystem: Environmental > Terrestrial > Soil > Wetlands > Peat | place: USA: New York...
CAAAGGGTCGATGAATTTTTGCAGTTCCGTCATCTTCTGCCGCCAGTGCGCTGAATTCCATTTCATGGACAAAAGCATAGCACACCCCCAAAAATCTGTCAATATAACTTAACAGAGTAATGTTAGGTAGTCCACCCTCACAAATAGCCTCGCAAAACTCCGCCCTTCCCCTCACGGCAGGGCGAGACTCCGTCGAGCCCTGTTCAGATTTAGCCTCAAAGATTCCCGGCCTTCCTGCCGATTTACGGCAAGTCATTGATCACCCAAGCGGTTACAGCACCGGGAGCGACTCACCCGGCTAAAGCCTGCACATCCGCAAACCAAGAGTCCCAAGTCTGCCCACAGCATCCCGGTCTCGGGGACGGCAGTATAGTTGTATTGGATTTCAACCGAGCCGAAAGTGCTGGCATCGCCGCCGAAGAACAGCCCGATCGGGCCCGTTCCATCATAGGTTGCCGCTGCCGAGAGATTGACGTCCAAGGTGGAATCGATGCCGCCAGTGCTCCCGCTGTATTCATAGGCGCTGAAAGCCGAGGGCGCGACCTGCGAAACATCGGTCCCGCCAAGCAACATCACCGGACCTTGGACAGAGGCCCCCGCGGCAATCGAGCCACTGAAAGGCGTCGTCGCGAGCGACACGATGGACTCGGCGCCGCCTGCGGCGGTCACGGTGACGGCCTCTTGGGCTTGAGCATTGAAGAAGTCCGCCGCCGCGCCGAAGTTGATGAGATCGGCTTGCAGGAATCCGTCGGTAGTCAAGGTGATCTGTATGTCCGTGAGATGGCCCAGTGAGGTCTCAAATTTTTGAAGAGCCAGGGAGGCCGGAAAATCCGGCGCGCCCAGGGGCCACGGATCGGAAGAGGACCCAAAGGCGGCGGTGAAAGTTTGCACGCCGGCCGAGGCCGGGTGGCCGAAGCCCGTGAGAGTGGCAGCCGCCACGAGCGAAGCCATTAACATTTGGTTTTTTTTCATAGATTTTTTTACAGTTGTTCAGGTTATGCAGGAGTCATGTTCATGTACTTGCTTGGGCAAGAGCGTTGGCAGAGCAGGCGAGGTCAGCCAGGCGCGACCGCTCGATAACGGGGGTCAACTGGCTGTCGTTGATCTCCACCGTTGTCTGCCGGCCAAGGAAATCAAGCAGAACGGCCACCCGTTTCCGGCTCGGCATCGCCCGGAGCACGACAGCTTCCAGGTCATGGAAAGGGCCGCCCGCGATGTGGACCAACTCGCCCGGATCAAACGAGTTGGCCACCACGCGCGTTTCCTCCCGGCCCATCGCGTTCCGCAACTGTTCGATCACCGTTTCGGGAATGGTCGGATAGCGTGGGCCAAAGTGAACGACATCGCGCACGGCGCGCGCATGGCGAACCCTTCGTCCACAGGAGGCCAAATCAAAGCGTGCGAAAAGGTAATTTTGAAAAAGAGCCTCCGTCGTCCACACGCGACTTAACCGCCTGGAGCGCTCATAGCGGATGCAGGGCAAAAACACTTCGATCGCCGGATGCTGGCGCAGTTGGGCGGCCGCGACATGCTCACGCCTGGCGTGTGTCCGCACGCAAAACCACGCTTTCCGCACGGAATCGCCTGACGCAACCACAACCACGTCACCGCTCGGGGCGTTTTCGGTTACCAGACGATTGCTGTTTTTGAAGCCAAACACCTGTGATCTTAGAGGGAAGGCAGGGGTTACCTATTATCGGATTTCGGACAAAGATTTCCGATAATCGGATATCCTATCTCTAAGGGCTAAATCCCTAACTTGGATATGGTTATGTCAAAAAAACATACCACTCCGGCGTAATTCGCCTCCTGGCGTAACATGTTCTTCACCCAAGACGGGGCTCCCAGCCCATCACGCGAGCAGGGGAAGCAATTCCAACTCGCGAGTGAGTTACTCAGCAAGACCATCGTTTTAATTTGGCCAGGCAAAGACCCAACGCGGTCATTCCCGCGCACAGCGTACCCGGCTCGGGAACGGCAGTGTAGCAATACTCGACTTCCACTGTGCCGCAGCTAAACCCGACCCATGAAGTGGCAACATTGTCCCCGGTTACACTGGAATATCCTGTGGTGAAAGGGGAAGACAAAGCGACGGAAACCAAACCCGAGCCGGTATAAGTATTAAAGTCGCTCGGTGGGACGTTTGCTGTGCTGGCAGCGGCGACCAATGTGCTGGTGCCAGACACGACAATCGCACCCGAGGCCACGCTGCCCGAAAAAGGCCCGGCGCCCAGCGTTGCAGTGGTTTGCAGCGAATAGGGTCCGTTCACTGTCACTGTGGCGTTGGCGACGTACGACTGGGTGTACGATTCAGCAGAGGTTCCAGAATTAAACACTTCAGGTCCGACAACGTCCGTTGATGAAAGCGTGAGGATGACATCAGTCAAAGTGCCTTGGGACGGATTAAACTGCGGGAGATTCACAGTAGATGAATCACCGACCATCAAAGGAGCCGAGGCGGAACCGTAGTCCACAAGGAAACTTTCCATCGCGGCCGGTGCCGGCATTGCGGCCCCGGCCAGAACAACGGCAATGAAAACAGGAATCAAAATGCGCGTCCTCTTCATCGTAAGCTCATTTCTTTCTTCGCGCCGGCTCAAATTCATCTTCAGTTTCTCAGAAACCCTGCTGATTGAAAGGTTTATCATGACCCGGTGTCACCGCCGATACTCATTAAATTCGGACTTCTCTGCACGCGATTCGCACAATAAGGAAGGCATGTCAAAGCCGGTTGATTTCCACTGAAATGCCGGGCGATTTGCAATAGGAGTCCTGGCGCGGTGAATCTCATTGGCTTTTTGTAACCGTAATGTCACATGGGCCGGTGCGCTTCAGTTGCGGTTTCTCTGACACACCGTCTCATCGAGGCATAAAGCACACTCTAAAGCCGGGCTTTGGCCTGCCGGACCAGTTCCTTCTCTTCAGGCAGGAGTGCGGCGGCCTCCGCGCGTGCCAAAGGGTCCTTGGCGATGTCGCCATGCCCGCATTGCGCCTCGACGACACCATAGTAGGCGGCCACAGTGGGGATCCGGAGGTAATTGGTCTTGACGCCGGCGAAAACCTTGAGAGCCTCGTCTCTCCTGTTCTGCAACAACAAAGAGTAGGCGTACGTTGAGGCGAAAAAAGGATCATTGGGCGCAGCGTCGTAGGCCTCCCTGGCCAGGCGGTTCGCCTTTTGGACTTCGGCATTTCGGAGCAGGAAGACGTTGGCCAGATTGTTCTTGAGCCGGGCATCGATCGGATCGGAAGCCTGGACTTTTGTGAGCAGCGTTTGGATGGCGCGAGTGTCCCCTTGAGCGTACAATTGTGCCACCAGTTGGTCCACCGCCCATTTTTCCTTGGGGTACGCCGTGGTGATTTTCTCCAGGACTTCCGTACGTTCGGGCATCCAGTGCCAAGCTGCCGCCACTTGAGCCAGGCGGCACATGCTGTCCAGCCGGCGCTCCGACAGGCGGACGGCCTTTTGCCAAGCCGCCGCCGCCGCCATATTCTGGCCCAAGGAACGCTGGGCGAGGGACTCCAAGGCCAGCCGGTAGTAAGTCAATTCGCCCCAATCCTCCCTGTGAATGAGAGCGAGAAGGGCAGACCAGTCTTTGAGCGCAATCTGGCAATCGGTAACGATCAACGGCACAGGTTGGTTGGTCTGGACAGTGGGAGGCAGGCTCTGCAGCCAAGCGAGGGCGGTGGCCGGATCGTCGGCCGCCGCCATCCATTTTCCAAGGAGGAAGGCCGATGCCGGCGATGCTTTGGCCTGATGTTTGAGCGATGCCAACCAGGGAACAGACTCCTTGCTCCCGGCCTCCTGAAGAAGCTGCAAATGGACGATGCTGTCCTCGAAGGTGGCCGACGGTTCCTTGAGCAGTTGGCTGGAATAGCCAATGGCCTTGGTGAACAACTTGTGGGTGCAGGCATCTGCCGCCAGGTAATGAAGGGCCGTGACACGGATTTCGGAATTTGTGGAGCCGGCCATTTGTTCCATGGCAAGCCGGGCGGCATTAGCGACCTCGCTGTTGGTTGAGGCCAGATGAATGGTGGCGAGGTTCAATGCGATGGACGCATTGGCCGGTTCCATTCGAAGCGCGTCCGTATATTGCTTCTCTGCTTCGGCGGCATTGCGCAATTCCCAAGCCAGCGCCCCGCCGAGCTTGTGATAAGTGGCGGTGGCTTTGCCTTTGTCATCCACGCCGCTCAAGGCGTCGGCCGCCGAGCGCAGGTCGTGGATTTTCAGGGCAGTCCTGGCCCAGGCAAAGCGATACTCCATCTCGGCCGGCTTAAGCTGCGCGGCGCGGATGCGCCAGCCCAAGGCGGCAGGCACCCTGGCCGCCTCGAGCATGTCTGCCATCATGCGGGAGGCTTGGACGCTCATGGGCTTGATTTGGAGAGCGCGGCGGAGGCAAAGGCTGGCGTGGCGCAAGTCCTTCTGTTCAAAGTACCGTTGGGCGTTGGCAATGAGGCGGCGCTCGGTGGCGGCCCGATAGGCCTTGCGCCCGAACCAACCCACCGCCGCCACCGCGGCGAGGGCCAGCGCAAAAATCAGCGCCTTTCTTGTAAGACTATTCATAGTGATCCAGTTGAATATACCTGTCCATTCCCTGATTAGCAGAACACAAGGCCGGGTTTTGTAATTGTCAATTTAGGACTTCCATATCAAAAAACCGGATATGTGGCATCGTAACGCTTAGTTGCTCAGACGCAGACAATTAGGACTGACTGCAGTTCGCGTTGCCGAGGTTTTGGCGCTGCATGACACATTCGATACAAGAACGGCAGAACAGGTTAAATCGCTGCAACAAAATGCTGACTTCACTGCCTCAAAGCAGCCCAATTATTAGCTTGTCCGGGGCGTTTTGCATGTGATATTCTGACGTCGTAATTAGGAAAGGAAGTTTTATGTCACTTTTTAAAGGAAAGTGGTTTCTGTTGCGCGCGCTGGGCATTGCGGTTCTCGCCTGCGCGGGGAGCGAGGCCACAGCGAACGGGCCGTCTTTCCTGGTCAGCATCAGCAATGCCACGCCGCGCCTCTCGGAAATGATGGAGGTCACCACGGCGCCGTTTGGGACCAACGTGATTAGGACAACGAACGAGGAGATTGTGTCCGTCAACGCGGCCGGATGGTCGGCCATGGCGTTCGGCCCTGGGGGAACGCTGTACGGAATAACGCTGGGCAGCGGATTGGGCGCGATTGATCCCGCGACGGCCGCGTCCTCAGTTTTCGGTGATTTGCACTTCACGGCCAGCGGGATGGGAGGTGAGGAATTGGTGACGGGGGCGGGGCTGGCGCTATCCACCAACGGCACGGCTTATGTGACTGATGGCTTCAATCTTTACACAGCAGACCTAGCCAGCGGCTTATGCTCGAACGTCGGTCCATTTTCACAAGTCGGACAGAGCGGGTCTCCGTTTGTGTTCGCTTTGGCAGAAGCGCCGAATGGGACGATGTTCGGTCTTTTCCTGAGTCTCTACACTGTCAATCCGACCAGCGCGCAGGTCCGACAGATCGGGGGGGAGTTCCCCTTTGGAGGCGGGAATTATCCGATTTATGCCCTGAGCGCCGCCTTTGGATCGGACAGCAATCTCTATATGGTGGGGTGGGACAACAGGCTCACCAACCATCCAAAGTTATACCAAGTCAATACCAATAACGGGACGGCCACGGCCTTGGGCAGCCTGCCGTCCGGAGCCTACGGCTTGGTGGCGATCAGCCCGACAAACACCGGCGCGCCGGCCATTGTCAGCCCGCCCTTCGACCAAACAGTAATGGCCGGGGAGAGCGTGACTTTTTCCGTGACCGGGCGCGGGACGCCCGCGCCGGAGGCCCAGTGGTACTTTGGGGGGGCCGAGGAGCCCTTCGCGACCAACGCCACGCTGACCATCAGCAACGTCTCGCCGACCAATGCCGGGAGTTATTTTGTTGTTCTCAGCAACACGAACGGAACGGCGACGAGCGAGGTGGTGACGCTCACGGTGACGGCCCCCATTCTGGCCGGCACCGGCTCCACCGGCGATTTTCCGAACTCCATTGTGGGCTTGACCACCAATCCGCCCACCGAAACAGTCCTGCTGAACTCGAATATATATTTCTCCAACCTGAGTTTCGGGCCGCGAGGGGAGTTGTTCGCGATGGGCGGGCATTTTATTGCAGGGGAGACAACCGTGAGCGTTGACGCTCTGTATGCCATCAACACGCAAACATGGACAGCCGACTTCATCGGCGATTTTCAGACAAACGTCACTGGACAGAAAACCCCGATCGGCATGGCATTTTCGCCATCCGGGGTCTTGTATGCCTCGTCCGGTGGAAACCTCTACACCGTTGACAGGAACACCGCGCGGGCGAGCACGGTGGGAGCCTTTCCCAGCGGCATTGCAATTGGGGGCATCGCTTTCGCCCCGGACGGCACGCTTTACGGAGGGGAAAGCAATCTTTACACCATCAATCCCAGCAACGCTTTCGTCACGAAGGTTGGAGCGTTGAATGGCGTGAGCGCCTCCATTCTGGCGGACATGAAATACGGGGCGGACGGTTTCCTTTATTTTTGCGACGGCGATTCGGGTGGCAACCTCTACCGGCTGAACCCGGCAAGCGCCCAGGTTTCCGTGGCCGCAAATTATCGGTCCGCTCTAGCCGGGCTTGCGTTTGTCCCCATCCCCACTGTCATAGTGGCGGAGCCGACAAATCAGATCGCGATAACCGGCACAGCACCCAACTTCTCGGTGACAGCGACGGGAACAGCGCCGCTGGATTATCAGTGGTTCTTCGACAATGCTGCAATCCCGGGCGGGACAAATGCAGCGTTGACCATCACGAAGGCCGCGGCCAGGAACAACGGAACATACTATGTGGTGGTAAGCGATTCGCTGGGGCCAGTGACCAGTTCCATCGTGACGCTAACAACTTTCACGCCTCCGACGATCACCCAGCCGCCCAAAGCGGTGGTCATTACGCCGGGCCAAACCATTGCCTTGAGCGTTGCGGCGACAGGAACCGCGTTGAAGTATCAATGGCAGTTGGACGGAACCAACCTGCCTGGCAAGACGGCCGCGAGCTTGATCATAGGAAACGCACGAACCAACGACGCCGGTGATTATACGATCGTGGTATCAAGCCCTTATGTGGCGGTGCCCGCGTCGGCTTCGGCGAGCGTGGCGGTGATTCCAGTGACGCCGGTGATTTCCTCTCCCGTAAACAATGCTGTGACCGGCAACGGCGATTTGACGGTGACAGGACGGGAAAGAGCCAACGGCGGGGCGGCCTCAATTATGTTTCAACTCAATGGCGGGGCGGCGCAGACGGCTGAAGTCTCCAGCAACGGGCTGACGTGGTCCGCTGCCGTCCCGCTCTTGGCGGGCACCAATGTATTTTTAGTCTGGGCAACGAACAACTCGGGGGCGTCGGGCACTGTGAAGGCTCATTACATCCTGAATCCATTTATTCCCGTGGCCGGCTCGTATTACGGGCTTTTTTCCGACGAAAGTTCTCCGGCGTTTATCAACGCCGGATATTTCAACTTGACGCTGGAGAGCGACCGCATCTTCACCGGCGACATCCTTGTTGCCGGCGCGAGGACGTCGTTCACCGGCCGGTTTGACACCAACGGGGTGGCGGCATTGGCGGCCAGCAATGCGCCGAGCCGCGCGTATGATGTGGCGTTGCAATTGGATTTGAGCGGCGTCAACCCGCTCACAGGCTCCATTTCCAACACCACCCAGGCATGGACGGCTTCGTTGAGCGCAATTCGGTCGGCCTTCGGCGCGGCCTTGCCGGCAACCAATTACGAGGGGAACTATCTGCTGGCCATCAATGGCGCGACCAACCCTGCGGTGGCCCCGGCTGGTTACAGTTATGCCACGGCGCGCATCAGCCCGGACGGAGGCGTCACCCTCAGCGGCACGATGGCGGATGGCGCGGTCTTCACGGCCACCGGCGCGGCGATTTCCCAAAGCGGAGACTGGCCGCTTTATGGCTCGCTCTTTTCCGGCAAAGGTTCCGTTCTGGCGTGGGTCAAGTTTCCCGGGCATTCCGGTCCGAGCCAGATGACCTCGGGCCAGGCATTGTGGTTTGAGACAGCCGGAAGGGGTTCCCATTATTACACGAACGGATTCAGCCTGCTGACCAATCAGTTGGCTTTGTTTGTCAATCACTACGTCGCCCCCCCGAAGAGAGTCGCCGTCCTGACGGGCGTCAATTACACGGTTCAGATTTTCGGGGGCAACTTGAGCACAAGCCTCAGCGACAATGTCACGATCAACTCGAACAATGCCGTCGTGACGCCGGGTCCCAACACCAACAAATTGAGCATCATCATTAATGCCACAGAGGGAACATTTAGTGGAAGCTTTGTCAGTCCTGTCACCAGCGGCACGACGGCGTTGAAGGGCGTTTTGCTGCCGGACAACAACACAGGCTGCGGATATTTTCTTGGCACCAACCAAGGCGGCGGAATTCTCATCAAGCCATAGGGGGGCGCGGACAAGGCCAGGTTGATGGATGCTGCTTGAGCCGCCGCGGCAGACTCAAGAATTTACAGATGCTCCCCGGTCTTCACGCTCTCGGCAGGTGACTGCCCTTTTTCGGTTACGGCTGCAAGCTGAAAACACCAGCGTTGGTAGGAGTGAGGAAAAATCCTCCGGCGTTGGCAGTGTTCTGGAGGATTGCTCCAGAGGCGCGGTTGGTTGCGTTGCCGTTGGCGAAGGTGAGAGTCAAGAGTCCGGTCTTCGGATTGATCGAGCCGGTCAAGGAATTGGTCGGAAGGACGCTCAAAGTTGTCAGCGTGTTGTTGCTCACAACAACGTTGGTGAAGGTGAGGACCAGAGCGGTGTTGGAGATGACCAGATTTCCGTTGGTCAATGAAACAGCGGGGGTTTTGCCGGGCGGGTTGATCCAGAGCGCGCCTTGGCTGGACAAGATATTGGTAAAGCCGTTGGTATAGAGCGTGGGGGAAGGGGACGCCTTTTTGATCCATGCCAGGGCGTTGGACGGGGCGGCAGCTTGGAGGTTTGTGAGGTGGATCCACCCCAACAGCAGGCCGGGGTTGGGGTTGGCGGTGTTGGTGTAAAGGACGGCGTAAACCGGGAAGTCGCCGGCCCGCGAGACAGGGACGGTCTGGTTATAGCTGGTCCCATCGGCCAGCGCGCCGCTGAGAGTAACAACGCCCGCATGGTTGGTAACGAGGGCGTAACCATCGCCGGGCGGCGAGACAGCCGAGACATTGGCGGACGGTGAAAAAAGGATGGTGTACTCGGCCGACGGCAAGGTGTTGAAAGCCAAATCTGCCGTCAGATTGGCGGTCCATTGGGAGGTGGAAACGGTCCCGGTAATTTGCGGGGTCGTGCTGTCCAGGGTCAGGTCAACCTGTAACGGGCCGGCACTGAATGCGGTTTGGCCGGAAACGTCGAAGCTGGCAGCGATCGGGTAACGTTTTCCGGCGATCAAGAGGCTGCCGCTGCAAGCGCCTGTGCTTCTTAGAACAAAGTTGTAGAGCATCCCGGATGTTTCCGCGGCGATGCCGTTGGCTGGAAAAAAGAGGCCGTTGTACGTTCCGGCCGCGGCGGGAAAGAAATTGGGGACGAAGGTGACTGTCAATACCAAGTTTGACTGCATGACAAACGACAAGGCCGGCGTGACCGTGACACCGGCGGCGCTGACCCAGTTGCTGAAGAGGGAAGATCTGTCCGGCGTGGCGGTGATCGTGTAACTCTCCCCAAGGTTGAGCATCGCGCCGTTGGCGGGGAGGATGTCACCCGGAATGGAAGCCGCGCCCTTGAGGATGCCGTTTCCAGTTCCGGCCTGGATGACTTCCAGTTTGGCGGGCACTTTGTAAAAGAAGGTTCGGGAAACTGCGGCGGAGATGTCGCCGGCGACATCCGCGCAATGCACTGTCAGGGTATTGGTGCCGGGCAAGGGCACGACCGCGACGGACCAATTGGACACCGTGCCGGCGCCCGCAGTCAACGTGGCGGAACCGTTGGAAGTGGACCCGGTGAAGGTGTTAGCCAAAGAGTAGGTGACATTGGTGAGGAGAAGGTGGCCGGAAGCAGTGCCGTTGAAAACAGGCGCGGCGGTGCGGAGATTTGCCGCCGGGGAGGAAATGGTAACGACAGGAGGCGCTGTGCTAAACACCGCCGTCAACGCAAAGCCGGGCTGCATGGTGAACGGGAGAGTCGGAGCGTAGCTGTTGCCGCTGCTGGCGACCCACCGGCTGAAGACCGAGAACTGGTCCGGTTTGGCCGTAATCGTGTAGTTCTCGCCGACGTTGAGCATTGCGCCGTTGGTGGGGAGGGTGTCGCCGGCCGCCGCAGCGGTGGCCGTGAATGTGCCGTTTCCACTTCCGGCCTTGAGGAGGGTAAATAGAGCCGGCACTTTGTAAAAAAAGTTCCTGGACACAATGGGAGACCGTCCGCCCGAAATATCCTCGCATCGCACCGCGAGAGTGTTCGTGCCGGGCAAGGGATTTGCCGTGAACGACCAGTTGGAGACAGCGGCGCCCTGGGTCAGCGCCGCCACACCGGTGATGACGGAAGCAGTCGCGGCATTGGTCAACCAATACACCACATTCGTCAGCCGGACATTGTTGGTATTCACTCCAGGCAATACCGGCGAAGTTTTGGCGGTCCCTTGGAAGACCGAAGAACCTGTGCGCGCATTGGCCGCCGGGGAAGATATGGAAACGGCGGGGGATTGCCGCGCCAAAAAGTCGGCTGTCAGGACGAGATTTGACTGCATGATAAACGGAAGAGTTGAATCGAAGCTTATGATCCCGCCGCTGTTCCAGTTGCTGAATACCGAGGAAGTGGGTTTGGCGGTAATTGAGTAGCTCTGGCCAAGGTTGAGCATCGCGCCATTGGTGACAGTGAATGCGCCGGTTCCACTCCCAGTCGTGACGACGGTCAACTGAGCCGGCACTTCGCAAAAGAAGGATCGGGAAACAATGGGCGAGATGTTCCCCGAAACATCCACGCTTTTAACAGACAGGATATTCGAGCCGGGAAATGGAGTCACCGCGAACGACCAATTGGAGGCGCCCGCGGCGCCTGTGGTCAGGGCGGCCACACCAGTGATGTTTGAACCGTTGAGGAGGTTGGTGATGTAGAAAATCACGTTAGTCAGCCGGGTCTCACTGGGATTGATGTTGGTGGATGGCGCATTGGTGGCCGTTCCAGCAAATACCGGTGAATTGGTGCGGGCATTGGGCGCTGGGGACAAAATGGATATACCAGGGGGTTCAACGGTCAAAACCGTCACGGAACCGGTCAAAGCGCCCCAGGTGTTGCTGATAAGGAGCGCGTAGCTTCCAATATCGCGAGGGAAAACGGGGCTGATGGCCAAAGTGTTGGTCAGGGAACCAAGGATGTCACCGCCATCAGTCAAATTGGTTCCGTTCCTCAACCATTGATAGCTCAGGGGCGTGACCCCTTGGGCGTCGTTGGACAGAGTGACGGAAGCGCCGACCAGCACATTGGTCAGTGCTGGCGGAGGATTGGTGACGGAGAGAAAGGACGGCGGGATAAAATCAGGGCCGAAAACTTGAAAGATGACGCCAGAACCATTCGTTCCTCCGGCGGCGCAAGTGCCGTAAAGGTTGCCAGCGCTGTCGGCCGTCAGGGCGGCGGATGGATCCGCGCCGTCGGCATTGTCAGAATTGGCGCCCAAGAGGCTGAAAGAGTAGGCGCCAAAATCGCCCGAGGGCGTGATTCTGAAGAGTGTACCCTCTCCGATCAATCCATTGGCGGCGGTAGTTCCATAGAAATTGCCGTCCGCACCCTGGGTCAGGGTGGCGCCGGCTCCAGCATCAAGCAGCGGAAATGAATGGAGCACGGTCACGCCGCCTGTGTTCGTGATTTCAAATATGGAGCCGCCCCCCTGAGAACCTCCAAAAGCGCTTGTCCCATAGAAATTTCCATTGGCGCCTTGCACCAGGGCGGCATTTGGGGTGATCGGGTTACTGGCGGGCGCACCGCCATTGAACGAATAAATTTGGGTGAAGCTGCCTGAGACGGTGAATTTAAAAAATGTGCCGGCATTGCCCAGGCCGCCCTGCTGTGTGGTGCCGTAAAAAGCGCCGTCACTTCCCAGAACCAGCGCATTGGGAACGGCCCCGTTGGTGGTGACAGAGCCGGTGCCCGACGCGCTGAACGAGTACAGGCTGGTGAATGCGCCAGCAGGGGTGAGCCGAAAGACCGTACCGGTGCCGTTGGCGCCGCCGAATTGCGTCGTCCCATAAAAATTACCGTCGTTTCCCTGCCCCAAAGCGCCCGTCGGCGTCGCGCCGTCGGCGCTGGTCGCCTGACCGGAAGTGTTGGTCGTTTCCGCAGCGAAGGTGTGCAGGTTGGAAACGGATCCGGAGGGGGAAAACTCAAAAATCGTGCCGTTGAAGTTGGAGCCGCCACGCTGGGTGGTTCCATAGAAATTTCCGTCGGTTCCCTGCACCAAATCATTTGGCCCCAAATCGTAATTGACCTGGCCGGAATTGTTGGTGGCCGCCGGGAAAGAATATAAATTAGAGAGGCTGCCAGTGAGGGTCATGCGAAAGATGGAACCTGCGCCGTTGGCGCCGCCGTGCAGGGTGGTTCCATACAAGCACCCATCACTGCCCAGAACCAGTCTGGACGCCGGGGCCAGGCCGTCACTGTTTGTCACAGGTGAGGCCTGGGGGAATTGTGGGGCGGAAAAGGAGTAAAGGACCGTCGGACCTGCGACGGACAAAGCCGGGAAGGCCAGGAAGCACGGCGCCAGGGCGGCAAGCAGCACCCGCCACGGCTGGCGACGTCGCCCAAGCGACTGGAGCAGGAATGCGCGGATACCGACTGTCATCGTACAAGTTAAGAGATTCGGACTTTGGTCAAAGCCCTCCGTCAAGTCAAGGCATTGTGACCCAAAAGCGCAGATGTCACATGAACGCCACATTGCCATCAACGGCTGGAGTTCGCCCTCCGTCCCCGAGTGGCCGGCAGCCGTTCGGGCATTTCCAGGAAGTTGGAGGCACCAGGGGCTTGTTGCAGAATTGTCACATAATTGTCTTTGATCCGACGCCAAAACAATGTATCAAAAGACCTGCAAAAAGCACATAAAATCAACTGATAATGAATCTAAAAAATGGATTAGCAGGGATTATGGCTGGAACGGCGGTATGTCTGGTGCTGGCCGCAACGGCGAAGGCCGACGTTCCCGTGGACGCGCTTCTGGACAAGTTGGTGGCCAAGGGCATTCTCAAACGGGAGGAGGCGGACGAGCTCAAAAATGAAGCCCTGACGAACAACCCGGAAATTCTCAACAAGGCTGAGAGCCAGAAGTTTAAGATGAGCAGCATCTTTAAAAGCATGGAGTTGTTCGGTGATCTGCGGATGCGCTATGAATACCGCGCCGCCCAGCTCGGACCGGAGGCCGGGGGCATCTACGACGCGGAGAACCGGTGGCGCTACGCGCTGCGGGTCGGGGTGCGCGGAGACCTGGCCGATGACTTTTATTACGGTTTGAGAGTGGAGACTTCGCCCAATGAGCGGTCACCCTGGAACACCTTCGGCAACAGCGGCAGCTCGTCCGCCTATTACGGGCCGTTCAGCAAAGCCAATAACTACGCCCTCTATGTAGGACAGGCGTATGTGGGATGGCGCCCGACGGAGTGGCTGGATGTTTCGGTGGGCAGGGTGCCGCAGCCGCTCTATACGACGTCCATGGTCTGGGATTCGGACTACTGTCCAGAAGGGGCCGTGGAGAAATTGAAATATACGCACGGCCCGGTGGACTATTTTGCAACTCTTGGACAATATGTGTACCAGGACGTCTCGCCCGCCGGGAGTGATTATGCGGTGCAGGGATCGAGCGCGAGCTACTATTTGGGAGACTATTCCGACCATAATGCCTACATGCTGGTCTGGCAGTTGGGGGCGACCTATCACGTAGATACCAATCTTTCGGCCAAAGCTGCGCCCGTTGTCTATACGTATGTGGGACATGGGAACGCAACCGCCGGATTTTACGGCCCATTTGTGGGGCAGGGAATAGGTGGATACACGTTCTCCCCCCTACAGCAGACCTCTTACGGCATCCCCGGGGAACCACCCTTTGGCACCCCCAACGGCACCACCTTGAGCTACAACCAAACTGGGATCAATAATCTGGCCATCGTTGAATTGCCAATGGAGGTGAATTTCAAGCTTTGGTCCCTGGATGCCAAGGCCTTTGGCGATTTCAGCATCAATTTGGAGGGGGATAAACGGGCTCGCGCGGCCTACGCTGCCGGCACGGCGATTGGCGGGAAGTCTGCCTTCCCTGGCGGCGTGCAATTGGGCCAGTCCCAAGCCATGCAAGTGGGGGTGGCCGTCGGGAACAACATAGGCCTGGTTTATGGCACGACGTCGAAAAAGGGGACGTGGGAAGCGCGCACCTATTGGCAGCACATCGAACAATATGCGCTGGACCCCAACCTGCTGGATTCGGATTTTTTTGAAGGACGCGGCAACCTGCAAGGAATTTACGTGGCGTTTGCCTATAGTTTCACCGACGCCATGATCGGCACCCTCCGCTACGGGTTGGCCGAGCGCATCAACAACCAACTGGGCACGGGCGGTTACAACGCCGATTTGCCTCTGCCGAACCCGGTTAACCGGTTCCAACTCATTCAAGTGGACTTGACCTTGAGATTTTAATGGGGATGCCGGGCAAATTATTCCGGCAGGAGTACTGTGACCCGGCCGATGTACTCCATCAATTGCGCCTTTTTCTTTTTCTTCAGCGGGTCGTTGTCCTCTTCATTGGCATTGGCGGCCAGTTCCGAATTAGACTGCGTTGACTGGGTGACTTGCTGCGTCGTCGCCGCTGCGGCGCCGGAATTGCTGCCCGTTGGGGCGGCGGCCACCGCCGCTCCCGAAATGGCCCCGCTGGCACTGACACTGCCGCCGGAAAAGGCTGCGGCGACATCACTGGCCCCGCTCACGCTCACGCTGCCCACACCCACAATGGTCCCGCTGACCGTTCCACCGGCGCTGACGGTGGCCCCCCCCTGCGACAAAACAGTCGCGCTGACATTTTGCAGGGCGCTCACATTGGCGCCCACGCTGGCCACCACCAAGCCATTTATATTCCCCGTGGCCGAAATATTCACCTGGCCGCCGACAACCCCGGATCCGGAAGCGTCCACATTGCCCACAAAAGCGACCGAGCCGTCGCTGTTCTTGCTGCCGGCGTCCAAGTTGATGGTGGCATCGTTATGGGTCACCGGCCCCAATGCAAGTTGGGCGATTCCGCCTTTGCTGGCGACAATGTTGCCTTCAGGGGTCTCGACGGTGATATTCCCGATCTGCTCGGTCGTTTCGCCATAGGCCAATTGCGGATAACTGGTGGCCAGGATGCCGCTGCCTGGAATAACATCGGTCAGGTTCACCACCTGCCCATTTTTATTCACATAGGGCTTATAGACAAGCGCGGCTCCGAGGCCACCGGTGCCCGCATTGACATTCCCATCCAATGACTCCACGAAAATATCACCGCCATCATAGGCGGCAATGCGGGAACCGTCCACGTTGATATCCCCGTTCGCCACCACGTTGATGTTGCCGCCCCACAGACTGATGATTCCCAAGGGAATGGCAACTGATTGGTTCGGGGCCAGCGCCGAGCCGACATCTATTTCGCCCCCGCATCTGATATTGACGGCCCCACCGTACATGGACTCGATGCTGGAGGAAAGCATCGAAAGGTTTCCGCTCACGGAAACGTCAAGAGCCGCGCCGCAAGCAGTATAGGGCGCCAGCGCCGCGAAATCAGCAAATCCCGATCTGGCACTGGTACCAATCCCGATCGAAACCAGCCCCTGCGAATTTCCCAAGTCTATCGCAGCCGCATTAACCTGGAACGTTCCCGGCCCGGCAACTTTATAGCCACCGAGCGCAGAGTTATTTTCCACCTGGCTTTGGGTGAAGATTTCCTCGATGGTGGCCGCATTGAGAAAAGGCACCGTCATATTGAGTAAAGCGGTTTCCTGCGCCTGGCTCATTATTCCCTCATACACCAAGGTTCTTGTGGTGGCGTCGTAGTTGACCGTGATACCGTTAAGCGCGGGGTTATAGTTGGGATTTGGAATAGTAGGAACCCCATACTGAGAATTAACTGGAACGAGGGTGATCGCGTTGAGATACGGATCTTGAATCGCGTCCAAAGCGCTGAAATCAGGCGTCTCTCCGGCCGGCAAAGTGAGGATGACAAAACTGCTATGATTGAGAATTTCTCCACCCGCCGAAATGGTGGTGGTGTCGGTCGGGCGCAGATTCTCAATCACTGCGGAGGAGTCAATGATGTTACGGGCCGCATACATTTGGACTGGTTTCGGGGAATACAGCGTAAAATCAGAAACGGAGCCACTGATATTGATGAGCACCGGGTTTGGGTCATCCAGGTGCAGCAGGAGGTTGGGAACTCCAGGATCGTTATAAGTGAAGGTCCTCGTGCTCAACCAATTGACACTTTGGCTGTCGGAGATACAGATGGTAAAAGATCCGCCGGGGCCGGGACCGAGATTGCCGCCGCCGGTGGTTGTCAGGTCCAGCGTTCCTTCCGGGGAAGGGAACAAGTTGACGCTCGTATCGAGCGTAATCCCGCCGGCGCCGGCTGCGATCGTCAATATGGGCGGGAAAATGAGGGGTTCAGCGGCTCCGTTTACCCGCGGCAGACCGGTGCCAGTGATGGTCACACCATTGCCCGCATTCAATGCCACCGAAGCGAGAGGATCGTAATTGAATAAAAATGTCGTGGGACCAACGGCACCGCTCCCTCCCTCGTTTACGACATTGTTGAACACCCCATTTGGGTTGCGCACCTCCTGTAGATAGATGTTGTCGGCCGCGTTGACCACCCATCCGCCCTTGACCAGACTCAGGGCCAGGTTATTGGCGCTGGTGCCGGCGTTGTTGGCCGTGATGGTACCGGTGCCGTCAGCTACAACATAGTGCCCGGTCACATTGCCACCGGCCGTCAGTGTCACATTACCGAGAGAAGCCCCAAAGGCCCCTGTCCCGGAATCTGACGGGCTGCTGCTCCTGTTAGGCAGATACGCGGTAATATTGCCTCCGGCCTGAATACTGACGTTCCCGCCGCTCGCGGTGCTGATGCCTCCCAAGTTGGGGTCCACAGTATAACCGGCGCCGGTTGACTGGAAATCATAACCCGCCGTGCTCAAACCGCAATTGACGCTACCGGCTACTGCCTGGACATTGATATTGCCGCCGTTGCCCGTAATCACCACGCCGTTCGCAATCCCGGTCACAATGCCCCCAGCCCCCTGGATCGTGACGTTGTTCCCGGCCACGACATTGATGTTCCCGGTGGCTGTCTGAATCGCGCTGCCAGCATTAAGAGTAACAGTCCCCTGCCCGGAAACGACGCCTTGGCCCGCCGCGAAATTATATCCCGCCTGCAGCGTCAGCGACCAATTGTTCTCATCAGTGATCATCGCAGGCCCCTGCTGCGCCGTTCCCAACGTGATGTTGCCACCGGCTTCCAGCGTCAGTTGCCCCGTGGTCTTGCCCGTGCTGGCGCTGAGATCCCAAGCTGTGCCCGGATTGAGCGTAATGTCCCCGGAAGCTTCCAAGAGGATTGAGGCGTTGATATTCTGGAAGGCGGTCCCCACGTCCACATCCACCGTGCCGGAACTCCCCAAGGCACTGATCACACCGCTGGTGCCCGCCGAAGTGGAGCCGGAGGAAAACGTCCCGAGCACGATGTTTTCCGGGTCCATTGAAAACAAACCCTCCTTCCAGCCAGCCTGCGCGCTCGCGTCAATCTTCGAATTCAATGACAAAATATTCGGGGCGCTGACCTCCACATTCCCGCCGTTTCCGCCATTGGCTCCGCCTGTGGCGGTGATTTGGCTCCCGGCGCTGTCGCCAAAGGAGCCGCCGGACTTGATCACGATGTTTCCCCCCTGGCTGACTCCGTCCCCCCCGCCATTGGCCTGGATGACCGAAGACCCTGACAATTGAATGTCCTTGGAAGCGTACAATTCAATGACTCCATTCTGCTGCCGCACGGAATTGGCCTGAATCGTCCCGCTATTATTGACAGTTTGCGCCTGCAAGAGCACCTGCCCCGCGTCAGCCACGATCTTGCCCTGGTTGTTCACGCTGCCGGCCGGCAATGTCACGGGGGCTGACAAACTCAAGCCGTCCGGCCGCTCGGACAACAACACTTGCTGTCCGGCCACCAGGGCCGCCGTGCCGCCGGGCGCCTCGATGGTTCCGTGGTTCTCGATCTGTTTGGCAATTAAAAACAGCGAACCGCCCGATCCCGTTTCCAAATGGCCGTAGTTGACAATCGGCGTCGCCGCCGGCGGGCCGTCAAAACTCCAACCCGCGCCTCCGGCCGACGCCCAGGGATTGATGGCCGAGGTCGTCACCACCAACCCGCCGGCCTTGACAAAGGCGTTCGGGCCAAAGTAAAAGCCGCTCTGATTCTCCAGGACCACAATGCCATTGGCCTGCAAAGAGCCAAATATGGTGGAGGGATTCGCATTTCTGATGTTGTTAAAGACAATCGAGCTGGCCGATGGCTCATTAAAGATGGTTGTCTGCCCGGCGGCGATATTGAAACTGTTCCACTGCAAAACGGTGTTTTGCGAGGTGGTGATCTGCAACAAGTTCCCGTGTTGCGCCGAACTTGCCGATCCGGAAACCACCGTCATCCCCAACGGGTTGGCGTGGCCGTTCCCGGCCGCGAAGACGAGACATGACGCGAGCAGGACAGGGAAAACTCCGTCCCTGCCGTGGTGGAATAATTGCTTTTTCATATATGAATCATCGCGGTTAAATGGATTCGAATCAAAGCTGCGCGCTCACGCTGAAAGAAATCCGCTCATGCCATGTCTTGGAGAATGCGCTGTCGAGCAGCGGCCAGGCGATCAAAATGTGGCTCTCCACGTGCCGTCCTAAATTAAAATTAAACCCCGCTCCTGTGCCCCAAAGCGCCTGGTGGGCGTTGGGCGCGGTGCTCTGGTCCAGTTGGTATCCTTCCCCATAGTCAGTGAAGGCTGTGATCTGCGTGCCGATCTTCATGCCGGTGCCCCGCCAATAAACAGGCGAGCGCACTTCCAACTGCCCCACCCATCCGGTGTCCGCATACAGCTCTCCCTCCCGGTATCCCCGCACGCTGGCATTGCCCCCCAGTTCGAACTGTTCGAGGTTCAGCAGCGGCTCGCTGGCCCACTGCCCAGCCATGCTGCCATAGAGCGTGAAGTTATCAGGCAAGACCTGCGTGCGCGACAACTGCGGCCGCACCGCCACAAAATCCGTGGTGGCCTCCTTCGAGTTGGCAATCAGCGACGGGAATGCTCTCTCCTGGGAAAACGACCCGCCCGTTCCCGCCACCAGGGAGACGCCCGCGTTCATTTGGCTCCAAAGATCACCTGGCGGTCCGCTTTGACCCCAATGATCCTGGCGCGATCCATTCCAACCAAAAAACAGCGGTGTGTAATTCAACGAAGGAAACGTCGCCACTCCCGGAATGGCAATACTGCTGCGCGTTATCGTGGGCGGGGCGGATGAATTGTTGCCGTGCGTGACGATGGTGGTGTAGTAAAAGTAGTTGGTTGGCAACGTCACCACTTTGTCGTTTTTGTAGTCCATCCCAACGCTCCAACTGGACTGGATGCCCTTCCAGGTCGGCAACGGAACACTCAACCTTCCCCCGGCGGTGGTTTGCGACGTGTACTGCTGCGATGTGAGTTGCTGTTGGATATTCAGCAGGGATGTATTGACTACCGTTGACTCCGGCCCATAAATGGTCGGCCCGGTGGTGGATCGGGACGCATAGGCCGTGAACTCCGGACGTCCGGTCGCCGGAGGCGGCACAAACTGCTTGGTCGTCTCGTTGTAGCCAAAATGGGTCTGATCCTGCGCAATTTGCTTCTCCACCTGCGCTGGGGCCCCCAACGGCGCCCGGTAAAAGCCGCTGTAATAAGCGACCTCCGGCGTGTCCATCGGGTTTAACGACAGGTGCGTGCCCTCTCCCACTGTTGGCTTCATGCGGTCGGGGTTGAACCCATACTGAAAGCCCACCGAGTGATCCAACTGCCACAAGTTGCCATAAGTGGCGTTGGCGTTGATCCGCAACTCTGGCGTGCCCGGCGGACTGTAGTTGTCCAGGTCCACCCGTCCATGCAATGGAAGCCGGTCGTTGACATCCAGGATCAGCGCGGAAGTGCCCGGCTCCGGACCCGGCCGGGCTTCCGACGAGATTTGGCGGTCGGGGTTGGAATTGGCCCGGGCCAACTCGGTTTGAAAGACCTTTGAGTTCGGAATGCGTTTCCCGGATTCGAGCGTCTTCACGTACGGCAATGCCGCCATGATATTATTTGAACTGAAGTAACGGTTATGCAGAATCTTGACGGCGGTTACGCGCCCCTCGATCACTTGAAAGAGAATCACGTGGTTGGTGACGGACTGGGGGGGCGCGGTGACTTTCACCGTGATATAGCCCCGGTGGTAGTACTCCAGTTGCAGGGCGTTTGCGGCATTGGTGACCGTGCTGATATCCACCGCCTCCCCAGTGTAAGGCGCAAGGATGCGGGCAACGAGATTGCTGGACAGGAGCGTGTTCCCCTTCACTTCGTACCGGTCCACCTTGAACTTGAGCGTTTGCCGGACGGTCGCGTTGGTCGTGGCGGCGTTAGTGCTGGCGAGGGTGGCCGCCGCCAGTTGGTTGGTGCCGCTGCTGCCGGCCCCCGCGGCTCCATGAGTGTTGCAGATTCCCACCACACTCAACAGCAGCCAAACCAAGGCCGCCGCAGTCTGCAGCGGCTTTCTCGACACGTGCCCTGCATTGGACCTCTGCATTGGGTCGCTCAACTCCATCATCTTCGGCCGTTATAGGCGATATTGTTTACGATCACACGGCTGCGTTGTGACAATTCTGCAACAACCCATTCTAGTTATCCCGCGCTGCCCCGGAAGTCCAACCTATTGTTGTCTCAAAATGCCCTCGGGCGCATGAGAAAAACCCTCACCTTCCTGGTTGGGCAGAGCTGCCGCTCTGCCCTGAACTTTTGGGCGGCGCTGCAGCCCCGAGAGCTTTCGGGGGAACCGCTGTACCGACGAGGTGAAGATCTCTTGTCCTGCACCCTTGCCGTCGGGCCCAAAACCAAAAGGTGCGACCCCTTTCGGGTACGCACCTTGTTCTCATCCTCAACTCAGGGACTTCCAGACGTTTATTCTCGCTCAGGCGATCAAACGGCGGATTTGACGGCGAAAAGCCAACGCGAGCACACCAGTGACCCCGAGCAGGACATACGTGGACGGTTCGGGAACCGCGGTCGTCGTGAAGTCCACTTCGCCGTCGGGCTGGAAGGTGAAGTAGCCCTCGTAGGTGTCACTACCACCCGTGCCGCTCACAGGCACTTCCCACAGCGCCTCATAAACATTGGCGCTTCCGTCCACCGCGGATTCCAGCACTCCACCGAAATTAGCCCCGGTGTTTTGGCTGCCCCCGTAATTAATGACACCGGGAGTGCCGGGACCCTGGCCTTGTGTCTGGTAGCTGTAGCTATCGCCGGAGGGGTAGGAAACGGCGTTGGCTCCTGACCCGGACAACTGTAGAGTGTCGCTGACCGCGCCTGCGGCTTCCGCGCCGATGTTACCGATAGCCGTCGCAGTTTCGCCCTGGAAGGTCGCACTTTGCCGTTGGGATACGTGGGCGGGAGGCGTCAGGCCGCTTTGTGTTCTGGTCAACCACAGCGTGCTCGACGCACTGTCCGCAGCGGCGGCGGAGAAGCCAATGACATTGCCACTGGCGGGCGCACCCAGCACCGAAGTCAACCCGGAGTAGCTGAACCCGGAACTCAAGGTCGCCGTGTAACCGCTGCCTGTGTCCAGCACGGCCGTGCCGCCGGGGAGCGCCGCCACGGTGCTGACAAAGCTATTGACGTTGCCGAGGTCAACCGTCACGTTCGGATCCGTTGTCACCGTCGCGTTGCGGAAGTCCAGCAGCAGATCCTCGTTGTTATAGGTGATTTGCGCCTGTGCCTGGGAGCCTGCCGCGAGCAGAACTCCGGTCACTGCCAGCATAACTGATTGTTGTTTGTTCATAGTGGTGACTCGTTTTTCGATTGGCCTTGAGACCAGTGGTGTGTTTCTAAATGTGTTTCAGTGCAATACGGTTTTCCCAACATCTTCCATCACTTTCATGCGATTCCAGCATCTTGATTCGGACCGAAGTCCGCATCAAAAAACCATATTTCTTTCATGCGCCAAAGATGAAGCATCCCCCAGATTTATACTCCTCAAAAACGGACATTGCTATGTGAAAAACGAACATGGGCGCCCAGAGCATAACATATTAAGAACAAACGGCTTGCAACTCACTATGGGATAATAAACACCTTGGTCGCGCTGAATGCGCTGAAGTGCCAACAATTCCATGACATTAAAACGATTTTCAGATCCGTTGGCCGCAATGCACACGTCGGGCAGAGGACTGCCCGCCCTGCAATACAGGCAGGGCGCGCACTCCGTGCGCACCGCTGGCGTTTGGACATTTTGGAAGAGCCAATCTGCCTGAAACGGCTTGAATTTGCAAAAAAAGGTGCGGACCCTCGCGGATCCGCACCATGGTCTCATCCCCAAGCCGGGGAATTCAATTTCGGAATTTCCTTCTTATTTAGGACCCACGGGACCACCATCGGCGTTGCGATAGACTTGCATTTCTTTTTCCAGCACGGCAACCCGCTTAACAGTGTTAGTGAGTTCATATTGGATAGCGTCAACCAAACCAGGCCCAAAGGTGGTGTCATACCAAGTGTTGTCGTCACTGTGATTAACGTAGAGATGCTCGTAACCCCAGAACTGATAGTCGCCGTCAACGAGCGCTGTGGTGTTCCAATAATTCGTCCCGTTAGCGTTGGGATATGCTCCTCCAGTCCAAGGATTGACGCCATCCCAACTGATCGGGCCTTCGCCGCCGTAGCCGGTGAGTTTAGACGCATCCGACCAGGAGATGTAGGCGATGGCGGCACCAAGGCCCATTGTTGAAGAAGCTTCTATGGCTAATCCGACATTGCCACCGGAGAAGTAACCATCACCATTGGCGTAACCACCAATTGGCGCCGCAACCGATACCCATGTGGCGCCCGAAGTAGGAGGTGCAGAACTATCCGTTGAAGCCAACCCAGGCCAATTAGACGTTCCAGTCCCCGAGGCATTGGTGCTGAGAGCCCATTGTTTGAGAGTCTGGGAGGGCAATGCGGTGTAGGGATTATCATCCAACACGGCGGTGATGCGAGTGCCAGACAGCGGGTAACGACCGACGGCGATTACGTTGTTCGTGTTCGTACCGCCGCCAAGGAAGTTTGCCCCCAAGGTGCCGTTACCAAACAGCGTCTCGAAAGCAAAACAAGTGATGTTACTAATACCGAGCGCGGCTGCGTTCGAATTTTCAATGAAGGTGAACGGTTGAACCGCGATGCCCGAGCCTGGGGAGTTAGTAGAGTCATAGACGCTTACAATCTCTTCCAACGTAGGGGTAGGATCGGGCGTCACTGCCTGCCAGACATCGGAGAAGGCAAAGTCATCTCCCGTGTGGGAAAATGTGCCGGACCCTCCCACCGGAATGTAGCTCGCCGAAACCGGATGGATGAGGGCATCCACTCCCTCCGCGGAACCGCTGAAGGTGCAATAGACGTCCACGCTGGTGCCAATCAGCCCAGCCGCGTCGTTGTTAAGCTCCGTAATCAACAGGGCGACTGTTGGATTGACGGTGCCGCTGCAGGTGAAGCTGTTCTTGCCGCCGTTGTTAGCTCCCTGTTGGGCCAGACCCATGTCTGTCAGCGCATTAAAAATTTGGCCGCGGAAGGCCGTCGAGCCAGTGATATAGACTTCGTTCTGAGCTTGCGCCACGGCAGTCGCCCCGAGGGCGAGCGCCAAGGTGCAGATTGTTTTGAATGTTTTCATATTTCGTTTCGTTTCTTTATTTCGTTGCTGTTTTGTTTATTGATGGAATGAGTTGAATTCGATGCCATTTTTCGTTTCAGGGTTGAATCGCTCTTAGGCAGACCGGGAGCGAAACTGACGGCGCACGGCCATGACCAGCAGGCCAAGTCCGCCCAGCAAGCCATAAGTGCCCGGTTCAGGCACCGCGGTGAAATCCACTTCGCCATCGGCCTGGAAGGTGAAGTAGCCCTCGTAGGTGTCACTGCCACCACTGCCACTCACAGGCACTTCCTCCAGTGCCTCATAAACGGCGCCGCTGGCGGGCTGCAGGGATTCCAGCACTCCACCGAAATTGACGCCGGTGTTTTGGTTGCCCCCGTAACTAATGACAGCGGGAGTTCCAGGCCCCTGGCCTTGTGTCTGGTAGCTGTAGCTATCGCTGGAGGGGTAGTAATTGGCGTTAGCTCCTGATCCGGACAACTGCGTAAGTGAACTGGCCGAGCCTGAGATTTCCGCACCGATGTTACCGATAGCGCTCGCCGTGTTCCCTTGGAAGGTCGCGCTTTGCCTCGCGGATACATGGGCGGGCATTCCAAAGACGGCGGTAGGTTGCGTTCTGGTCAACCACAGCGTGCTGGACCCACTGTCCGCGGCGGCGGCTGAGAAGCCGATGTTACCCGTTGTTCCAAGCGCGCTTGTCAACCCGCTGTAGCTAAACCCGGTAGGCAACCCGGCACCCGTGGTCGCGGTGAAACCCGTGCCCGAATCCAACACCGCCGTATGGGTCGGGAGGGCCGCCACGGCTTGGACAAAGGAATTGACGTTACCGAGGTCAACCGTTACGTCGTTTGCGGAAACAACAGTAGGCGTACCAGCTGATACAGTGCGGAAGTCCAAGAGCAGATCCTCGTTGTTGTACTGCGCCTGCGCCTGGGATGCCGCCACGAGCGCAGCACCGGATACAGCCAGCATTATTGATAGTCTTTTGTTCATAGTGTCTCTTCGTTTCAGATGGGCCTTTGCGGCCAGTTGTGTCAATTTAACTTTGTTTCCACGCAACATATTGCGCTTCAACATCTTCTTTCGTCTTACAGCGAAATCGGCCGTTTGCTTCGAACCAACTTCCAGTTGAGCAGTTCCTTGCTCAACTTGAGCCTGACTATAAAGCACTCCAGAATCAGTTCGTCTGAAAAGCAGACGTGGGAGAATGAAATTGGGACATGAGACGCCATATCCAAAAGCGGCTGAATACAAGGTGTTTACGCCTATTTTTTGAGCCGGAAAGGCCCTGGCGGCGGCAACCTGGCAAAACGTCAACGATTCTTCACAATCAAAAGGCCACCCCCGGTGATCTGTGACGGAAATGTCGCTTTCCGATGAGGTCTGCGGGTGTGGGGCCTTGTTGGGCCGGCATCAGGCTTCCCAAAGAACGCCTATCCCGGCTTGCGGTCCCATGCTTCATGGGGCGAGGGAATTGTGGCAGAGGCGTCTCGCCTCTGTGCCTGGGGCCTGCGATGCCCCGCTTCGTGGGTCGAGGGTATGGCCAGGAATCGGCGCACAGCGCCACCCCGCCGCAGTGGCGGACAGAGCGCAGGCAAGGGGGATTTGTGTAATCCACAGGGAGACTGTTCGGCTTTTTGCCGGCCGCGACTATTACATTTGTGTTACAAATCCGTTTGCCGTTGCAGTGCCCATCGCTTTCCTGCTTAGATCAGTCTAATGAACTGGCCGGCAGAACAATCCAAGAGTCCGAAAAGGCCAAGGCGGAATGCGCTTTGGCGAAGGGTTTATTTGAGAGCTGAAATGTGAAACAGGGACAATTAGAACGAACACGGCAGGCAAGCCCACCGGAAGCGCGGCAGGTGGTTTGGGTGTGCCTTTTGCTGGTGTTGGCGGTTGTGGCCGTGTTTGGACAGACGGCGGGATTCGAGTTTGTTAATTACGATGACCCGGCGAATGTGTATGAGAACTCAGTAGTGCAAAAGGGGTTGTCCGGTCAGGCGGTTGTCTGGGCCTTCACTCACCGGCAAATAGGGAACTGGATTCCGCTCACGACGCTTTCCCACGTGCTGGATTGCCAGTTGTTCGGGCTGCGCTCCGGCGCGCATCACCTGGTCAATGTCCTGTGGCACACCGCCAACGCGGTGCTGCTGTTTTTGGTGCTGCGGCAGATGACAGGGAGCTTGTGGCGCAGCGCTTTTGTGGCGGCGGTGTTCGCCGTCCATCCACTGCGGGCGGAATCGGTGGCCTGGATTTCCGAGCGCAAGGATGTGTTGAGCGGCTCCTTTTTCATGCTGACCATCGGGGCTTATGTCCGCCAGGTGCGCCAGCCGTCCCGTGCCGGGTATGTCGCCGTGGTTTTGTTGTTTGCCTGTGGATTATTGGCCAAAAGCATGGTGGCCACGCTGCCCTTTGTCTTGTTGCTTCTGGATTATTGGCCGCTGGGACGATTGCACAACGCAAGGCAGCTTGTCGGTCTGTTTCGAGAAAAGATTCCCCTCGTTGCCCTTTCGGCAGGAGCGTGCGTGGCGGCGGCGTTGATGTTCGGACCGTTAGTTCGTAACCGGCTTCCCATTTTTGAACGCATCGGCAACGCCTTGGTTTCTTATGTGGTGTATCTGTGGCAAATGATTTTCCCGGCGGGATTGGCCGCCCATTATCCCGTTGCACCTGACGGCCAACCGATCTGGCTAGTCTGTTTGGCCTTTGTGTTGTTGGCCGCGATCTCCGCACTGTTGGTGGCCTGGCGGGAAGAATGCCCGTACCTGTTGATGGGCTGGCTCTGGTATCTGGGCATGTTGTTGCCGGTGATCGGGATCGTTCAAATATCGAGCGATGCGGCCCATGCGGACCGTTACACCTATCTGCCGGAAATCGGTTTGGCCCTGGCAGTAACATGGGCGGTGGCTGATCTGAGCGCGCTGTGGAAAAATCGGCGGATGGTTTTGGGCGCATTGATGGTGGCGGTTACCGGCGCATTGATCGTTTGGGGCCACCACCAGACTTCCTACTGGCGCAATGACGAATCGCTCTGGACGCGCGCACTTGACTGCACCTCCGGCGACAGCGTTGCCCACAACAACTTGGGCACAACTCTTTCCAAGAGTGGTAAATTGGGGTTTGCCGTCGAGCAATTCCGGAAGGCCCTGCAAATCAAACCGGATTATCCCGATGCGCTGCGGAACCTGGGAGTTGCTTTTTTCGACACGGGAAGAAAGGAGGAAGCCATCGCGCAATATCGAAAAGCCCTGGAGCTTAAGCCCGATTATGTGGAGGCCCGGCGCGATCTGGGAATCGCACTATTCGACACGGGAAGAAAGGAGGAAGCCATCGCGCAATATCGAAAAGCCCTGGAGCTTAAGCCCGATTATGTGGAGGCCCGAAATAACCTTGGCATAGCCCTGCGGCAAAACGGAGATCTCGACGGCGCCGTAGCTCAATACCAAAAAATTCTGGAGATCAAGCCAGATGATGCGGAGGCCCGCAACAACTTGGGCAATGCTTTGGGAATAAAGGGAGATTTGGAGGGTGCCACCGTCCAATACCGAAAAGTGCTGCAGATCCATCCCTCTTATGCGGCTGTCCACAACAACTTGGGCAATGCTTTGGGAATGGAGGGGGACCTAGAGGGTGCCGTCGCGCAATTCCGCAAAGCGCTGGAGCTCAACCCGGATTATGCCGAGGCCCACTACGACCTGGGCGCTGCCTTTGTCAAGATTGGCAAGCTAGACGAAGCCATTGCGCATTACCGCAAAGCGCTGCAGCTCAATCCGGGCTACGTCAAAGCCCGGCGCAGTCTCGGCAAAGCTCTTCTCCGAAAAGGAGATTTTGACGGGGCGATGGCCTGCTTCGAAAAAGTTGCGGCCTTGAGTCCGGATCCCCTGGGAAGATGGCTCAACCTTGGCGGCAACTTACTGCAAGAACGGGATTTGGAAGAAGCGATTGCGTGCTATCAGCAGGCGATAAGAATTGATCCCCACTGCGCGGACGCCCACAGCCATGCCGGTCTGGCTTACTTTCAGAAAGGGGACATCAAGGAGGCCATCAACTCCTGGCAACAGGCGTTGGCAGCCAAGCCGGACCAGGCCGATGTCCAGAACAACCTGGCGTGGCTGCTGGCTACCGCTCCCGACGCCTCTCTACGCCAGGGCGCCAAAGCCGTTGCGCTGGCCGAACGGGCCAACCAATTGAACGGCAGCACCAATGCGGCCGTTCTGCACACCTTGGCGGCGGCTTACGCGGAAACGGGGCGTTACCAGGATGCGGCCACCACCGCCCGGCGCGCCTTGGCGGTGGCGGTCGAGCAAAAGAACGGTGATCTGACCGTCACGCTGCCAAGGGAAATCAAACTTTACGAGACGGACAGACCGATGCGGGATGTGCCACAGTGAGAAGACGAGCTAATGAGCTGAAACCGGAAAATTGAAAACGATACCGACAGCAGGAAGAACAGAAACCATGCAGGTGGTGGGTGTCTGTGTTCTTCTCGTGCTGGCGGTCGTGGCCGTGTTTGGACAGACGGCGGGATTCGAGTTTGTTAATTACGATGACCCGGCGAATGTGTATGAGAACTCAGTAGTGCAAAAGGGTCTATCCAGGCAGGCGATCGGCTGGGCCTTTACGCACGCGCAGGTCGCCAACTGGATACCGCTAACGACTCTTTCCCACATGCTGGATTGCCAGTTGTTCGGGCTGCGCTCAGGGGGGCATCACCTGGTCAATGTCCTGTGGCACACCGCCAACGCGGTGCTGGTGTTTTTGGTGCTGCGGCAGATGACAGGGAGCTTGTGGCGTAGCGCGTTTGTGGCGGGCGTTTTCGCCGTTCATCCACTCAGAGCCGAGTCCGTGGCCTGGGTCTCGGAACGCAAGGATGTGTTGAGCGGCTTTTTTTTCCTGTTGACCATTGGGGCTTATGTCCGCCATGTGCGCCAGCCGTCCCGGGCCGGGTATGGCGTCATGGTCTTATTGTTTGCCTTTGGCTTGTTGGCCAAAAGCATGGTGGCCACGCTGCCCTTTGTCTTGTTGCTTCTGGATTATTGGCCGTTGGGGCGGTTGCATGACCGGGGCGAGTTCCTGCGCCGGGTGAGAGAGAAGATACCGCTGTTTGCCCTTTCCGCAGGAACCTGCGTGGCGGCGGCACTGGTGCCGCAACTGATAATAATGGATGCCGACCGGCTTCCGTTGCTGGAACGCATCGGCAACGCCCTGGTTTCTTATGCGGTTTATCTGCGGCAAATGGTTTTTCCGGCGGGATTGGCCGCCTGTTATCCCTACGCCCCAAACGGTGGGCCAGTGTGGAAAATCTGCCTGGCGTTTGTGCTGGTGGCCGGGATCTCCGCGGTGGTGTTCGCGCGCGGGAAAAAGCGTCCTTTCCTGCTGACGGGCTGGCTGTGGTACCTGGGCATGCTGGCGCCGGTGATCGGGATTGTTCAGATATCTTCCGTGGCAGCGCGTGCCGATCGTTACACCTATCTTTCGGAAATCGGATTGGCCATGGCAGGGACTTGGGCGGTGGGAGATTGGATCATGGGGTGGAAGCAGCAGCGCGTGGTGTTGGGCGGCTTGATGGCGGTGGTGCTTGGCCTCCTGGCGTTGCGGGGCTACATCCAGAGCTCGTATTGGAAGGACAGCGAAACATTGTGGACCCAGGCGCTCCACTGCACGTCGCGCAACAGCTTCGCCCACTACAGCCTGGGGATTGCACTTCTCAACAAGGGAGAAAAGGAAGAAGCCGCGGCCCAATTCCGAAATGCCCTGGAGATCAAGCCGGATTTTGTCGTGGCTCGGAGCAACTTCGGATTGGCTCTCGATCAGGAGGGAGAGACGGATGAAGCAATCGCGCAGTATCGCAAAGCGCTCGCAATCCAATCTGCCAACGCCGAAATTCATGTAAATCTGGGCAATGCCCTGTCTGAAAAGGGGCAATTCAGCGAGGCCATTGAGCACTATCGCAAGGCACTGGAAATCGATCCTGCCTTTGAGGATGCCCGCTTCAACCAAGGGATTGCTCTGTTCGGGAAGGGAGATGTGGACGGAGCCATCGCGCAATACCGGGAAGCTTTGAAAATCAAGCCTGACGACGCGGCGGCCCATAACAATCTGGGCATGGCCTTAGCCAAAAAGGGACGCCTTGATGAAGCCATCGCGAGCTATCGGCAGGCGATGAAGGTCAACCCCCGCTACGGAGATGCCTACGGCAATCTCGGGTTAGCTTTGGTACAAAAGGGGAAAATCAAAGAGGCCGTTGATGCCTGGCAACAGGCCCTGGAAATCAACCCGGGCCAGTTCAATGTCCAGAACAACCTGGCTTGGCTGCTGGCGACGACGCCGGACGCGGCATTGCGCAGTGGCGCCAAAGCCGTCGCGCTGGCTGAAAAGGCCAACCAGTTGACCCGGGCCGGCAATCCAGTGGTGCTGCACACTTTGGCGGCGGCTTACGCGGAAGCAGAGCGTTATCAGGATGCGACCGCGACCGCCCGGCGCGCCCTTGATTTGGCGGTGGCGCAAAAGAACGATGATCTGACAGCCAAATTGCCGATGGAAATCAAACTCTACGAGTCGGGCACACCGATGCGGGATGCGGCACACTGAGCGGGGCAATTACAGGCTGGAACCTGACAGCGGAAACCTGAAACGTGAAAACAACACCGAAATCAGAAAAAACGCAAACCTTGCGGGTGGTGGGTGTTTGCTTTCTTCTTGTGCTGGCGATTGTGGCCGTGTTTGGACAGACGGCGGGGTTCGGGTTCCTCAGTTACGATGATCAACAGTATGTTTCTGAGAATCCGGTGGTGCAAAAGGGATTGACTTGGAAAGGGGCGCTCTGGGCATTGACGTATGGCGAGATCGGCCATTGGCATCCGTTGACCTGGCTGACGCACATGGGGGACTGCCAGATCTTTGGGCTTTGGCCAGGCGGTCATCATTTGACGAATGTGGCGCTGCACGCGCTCACCACGGTGCTCTTGTTCCTGGTGTTACGCGCGATGACAGGAGCCTTGGCGCGGAGCGCCTTCGTGGCGGCGGTTTTTGCGGTGCATCCGTTGCGAGCGGAATCAGTGGCATGGATCGCCGAGCGCAAGGACGTGCTCAGTGGGATGTTCTTCATGCTGACGCTGTGGGCCTACGTGCGATATGTCCGGCAGCCTTCGCGCGGGCACTACATGGCGGTGGCGCTGCTGGATGCCTTGGGGCTTTTAGCCAAGAACATGCTGGTGACGCTGCCGTTCGTGTTGCTGTTGCTGGACTGGTGGCCGCTGGGACGCATGAAGCTGGCGGAGGGAGGAAAAGCGGGTTTGGCAACACCCCGTGTACTTTTATGGAGGTGGGTGAAGGAGAAGATTCCGTTGTTTTTGCTTTCGCTCGGGTCATGCGTTGCGACGGCTCTCGTGCCGGAAAAGGTCGCGAAACTCGATTGTTTGCCGGTCTTGGAGCGTATGGGGAACGCGTTGGTGTCCGGCGTTATTTACTTACGGCAGATGGTTTTCCCGGTGGGACTGGCTACCCCGTATCTTTTCTCCACGGGCGGCCTGCCAATTTGGACGGTCTGTGTGGCATCTGTAGTGCTGCTTGGAATTTCGGCAGGCGTGGTGGCGTGCTGGCGGAAGCACCCGTATCTTTTAGTGGGCTGGCTTTGGTATTTGGGGATGCTGGTTCCAGTGATTGGGCTGGTTCAGATCTCCTACTACGCCCATGCGGACCGTTACACTTACCTGCCGGGAATCGGATTGGCCATCGCAGGAACGTGGGCAGTAGCGGATTGGAGCGTGGGATGGAAACATCGGCGCGCGATTGTTGGCGGACTGATGCTGGCTGTCATGGGCACATTGATTGTGTGGGGCCACCGCCAGACTTGCTACTGGCGCGATGACAAGTCGCTTTGGACCCGCTCACTGGCTTGCACCTCCAACAACCACATCGCTTACAACAACCTGGGCAGTGTTCTGGCCAAGGAGGGCAAATTGGCCGAGGCGATTGGGCAATTCCGAAAAGCCCTGGTCATCAAGCCAGACTATGCGGCGGCCTTAAACAACCTGGGCACTGCACTTGCCGAGGAAGGTAAATCGGAGGAAGCCATCGCACAATTCCGAGCGGCTCTGCGAATCAATCCTGCATCCAAGCTCGACCACTACGACTTGGGACTGGCTCTTGCCAGCGAGGGAAAGACTGAGGAAGCCATCGCCCAACTCCGCGCGGCCTTGAAAATCGATCCCTGCTTTGGCGAAGCCCGTCTGAATTTAGGCAGTCTTTTAGGCAAAAGTGGACAAAACGAAGAAGCGATCGCCCAATACCGCAAAGCCCTGGAGATTCAACCGAATGACTTGGTGGCCCGGGAGAATCTGGCAGTTGCTCTTTTCGACAAAGGAGAGAAAGAAGAGGCCATTGCGCAATACCGCCAGGCTCTGGAGATCAAGCCCAATGACGCGGAGGCCTGCGGCAACCTGGGAATCGCGCTTTATGATAAAGGCGAGAAGAAGCAGGCCATTGCGCTTTACAAAAAGGCGCTGGAGATCGATCCTCATTATGAGAAGGCCGAGTATAACTGGGGCAGTGCTCTTGCTTCCGAGGGAAAACTGGATGATGCCATCGCGCATCTTCGCCAAGCCGTGAAAATCAAATCCGACTACGCGAAGGCCTACTCGACGCTCGGCTTGGTTTTCTTCGACAAAGGGGACACCAAGGAGGCGATTGATTGCTGGCGGCAGGCGCTGGAATTCAAGCCCGACCAGCCCGATGTCCAAAATAACCTGGCGTGGTTGCTGGCCACCGCACTGGACGCCTCCCTGCGACAGGGCGCCAAAGCGGTGGCGCTGGCCGAACGGGCCAACCAATTGAACGGAAGCACCAATGCAGCCGTTCTGCACACCCTGGCGGCGGCCTACGCGGAAACGGGGCGTTATGGCGATGCCACCGCCACCGCCCGGCGCGCCTTGGAATTGGCGGTGGCACAAAGTGACGACGATCTGGCCGTCGCCCTGCGAAGGGAAATTGAACTTTACGAGGCGGACAAACCGACGCGGGACGTGCCACGATGAGAAGGCAAACTGAATAGCTGAAGAGCAGAAGCTTGAAAACCACATCAACAGCAGGAAAAGCGGAAACCATGCAGATGGCTGGCGTTTGCATATTTCTGATTCTGGCCGTTCTGGCCGTTTTTGGACAAACGGCAGATTTTGAGTTCGTCAATTACGATGATCAACTATATGTTTATCAGAACCCTGTAGTGGAGAGGGGTTTGTCTGTGCAGGCAGTAGGCTGGGCCTTTACCCATGCGCAAGTCTGCAACTGGATACCTCTCACTACTCTTTCCCACATGCTGGATTGCCAGTTCTTTGGGTTGCACGCCGGCGGCCATCACTTGGTGAATGTTCTGTGGCATGCCGCCAGCGCCGTGTTGCTGTTCTTGCTGCTGCGGCAACTGACTGGCAGCCTGTGGCGCAGCGCATTTGTGGCGGCGGTGTTTGCCGTCCATCCACTGCGGGCGGAATCGGTGGCCTGGATCTCCGAACGCAAGGATGTGTTGAGCGGGTTCTTTTTGATGCTGACGATCGGCGCTTATATCCGACAGGTGCGCAATCCTTCCCGCGCCGGGTATGTCGCCGTGGTTGTGTTGTTTGTCTGTGGATTATTGGCCAAAAGCATGGTGGCTACGTTGCCCTTTGTCTTGTTGCTGCTGGATTATTGGCCGCTGAAGCGTTTGCACAATGCAAGGCAGTTTGCCAGTCTGATTCGAGAAAAGATTCCCCTGTTTGCCCTTTCGGCGGGAGCGTGCGTGGCGGCGGCACTGATGCCCGGGCTGTTGGTTCGTAACCGGCTTCCCCTTTTTGAACGCATCGGCAACGCCCTGGTTTCTTACGTGGTGTACCTGCGGCAAATGATTTTCCCGGCGGGATTGGCCGCCAATTATCCTATTGCACCTGACAGCCATCCAATCTGGCTAATCTGTTTGGCCTTTGTGTTTTTGGCCGGGATCTCCGCCGTGTTGGTGGCATGGCGGAAAAAATACCCATACCTGTTGGTGGGCTGGCTCTGGTATCTGGGCATGTTGTTTCCCGTGATCGGGATCATGCAAATTTCGGGCGACGCCGCCCATGCGGACCGTTACACCTATCTGCCGGAAATCGGTTTGGCCCTGGCAGGAACGTGGGCGGTGGCTGGTTGGAGCGCGGAGGGGAAATTTCGGCCGGTGATCTTGAGCGGCCTGATGATGGCACTAATTGGCACCTTGATTGGATTGGGTCACATTCAGACTTCGTATTGGCGCGACAGCGAAACGCTCTGGACGCGGGCGCTGGCTTGCACCTCCGACGACAGGGGCGATGACTTTAACAGCGTGGCCCACAATGGCTTAGGCAATGCTCTTTACATCAAGGGGAAGAGGGAGGAAGCAATTGCCCAATACCGCAAAGCCCTGGAAATCAGCCCGAATGGTTCCGCTGCCCGCAGTAATTTGGGAGTTGCTCTTTACAACAAGGGGATGCGGGAGGAAGCCATCGCCCAATACCGCAAAGCCCTGGAAATCACACCCGATTTGGTGGAAACCCGGTGCAACCTGGGAGATGCTCTTTTTCAAACGGGACATAAGGAAGAAGCCTTCACGCAATTCCGAAAAGCCCTGGAACTCGATCCTTATTATGTGAGAGCCGAATACAACTGGGGCGATGCTCTTGCTTTAGAGGGAAAACTCGAGGACGCTATCGCGCATTTCCGCAAGCTCGTGAAAATCAATCCCGGGTACCCGAAGGCCTACTCCATGCTCGGCTTGGTTTTCTTCGAGAAAGGGGACACCAAGGAGGCGATTGATTCCTGGCGGCAAGCGCTGAAATTCAAGCCCGACCAACCCGACGTCCAAAACAACCTGGCATGGTTGCTGGCCACCGCCCCCGACGCCTCCCTGCGACAGGGCGCCAAAGCCGTTGCGCTGGCCGAACGGGCCAACCAATTGAACGGAAGCACCAATGCAGCCGTTCTGCACACCCTGGCGGCGGCCTACGCGGAAACGGGGCGTTATGGCGATGCCACCGCCACCGCCCGGCGCGCCTTGGAATTGGCGGTGGCGCAAAAGAACGGCGATCTCACTATCAGGTTGCCAAGGGAAATCAAACTCTACGAGACGGGCCTGCCGATGCGGGATGTACCGCAGTGAGCAGGCAAATCACAAACTGAAACCTGAAAGCTGAAAGCTAAAACTTGAACACGATACCGAAAGAAGGAAAAACAGAAACCATGCAGGTGGTTGGCGTCTGCGTTTTTCTGGTGCTGGCGGTCCTGGCCGTCTTCGAGCAGACGGCGCATTTTGAATTCGTCGGTTATGATGATCAGCTTAATGTTTTTCGGAATCCGGTGGTCATGAAGGGTCTCTCTGCGAAGGCGGTTGGCTGGGCCTTCACTCATCCGCAGGTCTCCAATTGGATTCCTTTAACCACGCTTTCCCACATGCTCGACTGCCAGCTCTTCGGGCTGCAGGCGGGCAGGCATCATCTGGTGAACGTCCTATGGCACGCCGCCAACGCCGTCTTGCTGTTTTTAGCGTTACGGCAGATGACCGGTAGCCTGTGGCGCAGCGCTTTTGTGGCGGCGCTCTTCGCCGTCCATCCCTTGCGGGCGGAATCGGTGGCCTGGGTCTCCGAGCGCAAGGATGTGTTGAGTGGATTCTTTTTCATGCTGACCATCGGGGCTTATGTCCGCCATGTGTCCAATCCGTCCCACGCCGGGTATGTCGCGATGGCTCTGTTGTTCGCCCTGGGACTGATGGCCAAAAGCATGGTCGCCACGCTGCCGTTTGTGTTGTTGCTGCTGGATTATTGGCCATTGGGACGATTGCACAATGCACGGCAGTTTCTCGATCTGGTGCTGGAGAAGATTCCGTTCTTTGCCATCGCGGCAGCAGGCTGCGTCGTAACGGCGTTGACTCCCGGACTGTTAGGTCCCTGCCGGCTCCCGCTCCTTCAACGCATCGGCAACGCCCTGATTTCTTACGTGGTGTACCTGCGGCAAATGATTTTCCCGGTGGGATTGGCCGCCCATTATCCCATGGAATCGAACGGCCAGCCGGTCTGGCTAATCTGTTTGGCTTTTGCACTGTTGGCCGCGATCTCCGCAGTACTGGTGGTGTGGCGAAAAAAATGCCCGTACCTGTTGATGGGCTGGCTCTGGTATCTGGGAATGTTGTTTCCGGTAATCGGGATCATTCAAATATCGGGCGATGCGGCCTATGCCGACCGTTACACCTATCTGCCCGAAATCGGGTTGGCCATCGCGGTGGTCTGGGGGGTGGGGGATTGGTGCGGGGCGTGGAAGCCTCGACCGGTGGTTTTGGGTGTCCTGATGACGGCAGTGATTGGCACATTGACGGTGTGGGGCTACATTCAGACTTCGTACTGGCGCAACGACGAATTGCTCTGGACGCGCTCGCTGGCATGCACCAGGGGCAATGACTTCAACAGCATGGCCCACAATGGCCTGGGCAACGCTCTTTACAAAAGAGGAAAGAAAAAACAAGCGATCGCGCAATACCGCAAGGCTCTCCAGATCAATCCGATGTATAAGCTCGCCCAATACAACCTGGGAATGGCTCTATTCGACGAGGGAGAGAGAGAGGAAGCCGTCGCGCATTACCGAATGGCTTTGAAGATCGATCCTGATTATGCGGAAGTTCACTTCAGCCTGGGCAACGCTCTCTTCGCAATGGGAGGGATGGAGGAAGCCATCGCGCATTACCGCAAGGTCCTGGAAATCAATCCAGATTATCCCGATGACCGCTACGACCTCGCCAATGCTCTCTTGCAGTCGGGCAAACTGGAGGAAGCCGTCAGGGAATACCGCCGGGCTTTGGAAACTACGCCCAGTGACGCGCGAGTTCTCAACAATCTTGGCATCGCTCTGGCCACGAAGGGCGAGAGCAATGGGGCGATTGCGCAATTCCGCAAGGCGCTGGAGAAAGATCCCGCCTTTGTCGATGCCCATTACGACCTGGGCGTCGCCTTGGTCAAAGCGGGCAAAATAGACGAAGCCATCGTGCAATACCGCAAGGCCCTTGAGATCAATCCCGATTGCGTCAAAGCCCGCTTCGGCCTCGGCAAAGCTCTTCTCCGAAAAGGAGACTTTGACGGCGCCATGAACTGCTTCCAAAAAACCGCCTCCCTCAATATGGATCCCTTAACAAGATGGCTCGACCTCGGCAGCGATTTGCTGCAACAAGGGAACTTGGAAGAAGCCATTGACTGCTTTCGACAAGCGATCAGAATCGCCCCCGGCTCCGCCGAGGCTTACACTAGGCTCGGACTGGCTTTCTTCAAGAATGGACAAACCAAGGAGGCTATTGATTCCTGGCAACAGGCCCTGAACATCCAACCTGACCAGATCAATGCCCGGAAAAATCTGGCCTGGGTGCTGGCAACGACCCCCGACGCATCGCTGCGCAATGGCGCCGATGCCGTTGCCTTGGCTGAACAGGCCAACCAATTGAGCGGAGGTGACAATCCGATTGTCCTGCGCACCTTGGCGGCGGCCTATGCGGAAGCGGGGCGTTTTGGAGATGCGGCCGCCACGGCTCGGCGCGCTTTCGAGTTGGCGGTGTCGCAAAGGAACGGTGGTCTGGCCACCAAGTTGCAGGAGGAAATCAAACTCTACGAGGCGGACACACCTATGCGGGATGTGCCGCGGTGAGCAGGCCATTTGAATACTGAAAGTTGTTCCTTGGAACCGGCAGACCTTAAAACGACACGGCAACAACCACAAGTGTGGCAGGTGGTTTGTGTGTGCGCTTTTCTGGTGTTCGCGGTTCTGGCTGTCTTTGGGCAAACGGCGCATTTTAAATTCGTCAATTACGATGACGACCAGAATGTGTTTGAGAATCCAATGGTGGAAAAAGGTCTCTCCGTGCAGGCGGTGGGCTGGGCCTTCACTCATACGCAGGTCTCCAATTGGATTCCACTCACCACTCTTTCCCACATGCTGGATTGCCAGCTCTTCGGGCTGCACGCGGGCGGGCATCACTTGGTCAATGTCCTGTGGCACGCCGCTAATGCGGTGCTGCTGTTTTTGGTGTTGCGGCAAATGACCGGCAGCCTGTGGCGCAGCGCCTTTGTGGCGGCGGTGTTTGCCGTTCATCCTCTGCGGGCGGAATCGGTGGCCTGGGTGTCCGAGCGCAAGGATGTGTTGAGCGGGTTCTTCTTCATGCTGGCCATCGGGGCTTATGTCCGGCATGTGCGCAAGCCCTCCTGCGCCGGGTATGTCGCGGTGGTTTTGATGTTCGCCTTGGGACTGATGGCCAAGAGCATGGTGGCCACACTGCCGTTTGTGTTGTTGCTGCTGGATTATTGGCCGCTGGGACGTTGGCACAATGGGCAGCAGTTCTCCCGCCTGGTTCGAGAAAAGATTCCGCTGTTTGCCTTTTCCGCCGGAGTGTGCGTGGCGACGGCGCTGGTGCCGGGACTGGTGATAACGGATGCCCACCGGCTTACACTGATGCAACGCATCGGCAACGCCCTGGTCTCTTACGTGGTTTACTTGCGGCAAATGATTTACCCTACGGGATTGGCCAACCCTTATCCCAACGCCCTGAACGGGCAGTCGCTATGGACGGTCTGGCTGGCGCTTTGCTTGTTGGTCTTGATCTCTGCGGGGGTGGTCATGGGCCGGAAAACGCGCCCGTGCCTGCTGACAGGCTGGCTTTGGTATCTGGGAATGTTGTTTCCCGTGATCGGGATCATACAAATATCCGAGTTTGCAGCCCACGCGGACCGTTACACTTACCTGCCGGGCATCGGTCTGGCCCTGGCGGGAACATGGGCGGTGGCAGATTGGAGCGCGGGGTGGAAATATCGGGCGGAGATTTTGGGCGGCCTGATGATGACAGTAATCAGCGCATCGAGTGTCTGTGCTCACGTGCAGACATCATATTGGCGCAACAGCGAAACGCTCTGGACACGGGCGCTGGCCTGCACCTCCAACAACCATGTCGCCCACTACAATCTGGGAATTATTCTTCTTGAGAGGGGAGAACAGGAGAACGCCACTTCTGAATTCCGCAAAGCCGTGGCGGTCAAGCCGGATTATGTGGCAGCCCTCAACAACCTGGGCGGCAACCTGGCGGCGAAGGGCGCAAATGCGGATGCCATCGTACAATACCGGAAAGCCCTGGAAATAGATTCAAATTATTTCATAGCCCACTGCAACCTGGGCCAGGCTCTTGCCGCCCAGGGACATCTCGACGAAGCCATCGTCCAATACCGCAAGGCCCTGGAAATCAAGCCCGATTATGCGAACGCCCATTACGGCCTGGGCACTGCTCTTTACGCGAAGAAACAATGGGGGGAATCCATCGTGCAATTACGCAGGGCGCTGGCGATCAGGCCTGATTTCACCGAAGCCCGCCGCAATCTGGGCAAAGCCCTGCTCCGCAATGGAGATTTTGACGAGGCCATAGCCTGCCTGGAAAAGATCACCACGATCTCCGACCCGCTGGCAAGATGGAACAACCTCGGCCACGATTTTCTTCAAGAAAACAATTTGGAAGAGGCCATCGCTTGCTATCGGCAAGCGACAACAATTGACCCACGCTCAGCGGACGCTCGCGCCTATCTCGGTCTGGCTTCGTTCAAAAATGGACAAATCAAGCAGGCTATTGATTCGTGGCAACAAACCCTGGAAATCGAACCGGCACTGAACAATATCCGGAACAACTTGGCCTGGCTGCTCGCAACGACACCCGACGCCTCACTCCGCAATGGTGCGAAAGCCACCACAGAGGCTGAAGAGGCCAACCAGTTGAGCGGTGGCGCAGATCCGATGATTTTGCGCACGCTGGCGGCCGCGTACGCCGAAACGGGCCGTTATCGGGATGCGACCGCCACAGCCCGGCGCGCCCTGGAGTTGGCAGCGACGCAAAATAACAACATCCTGACCTCCAAGTTGCAGAAGGAAATTAAACTCTACGAGGCGGACACACCGATGCGGGATGCTCCGCAGTGAGCAGACAAATTGAAGCCTGAAAACCGATTGTGAAGCCAGTTAATTTAAAAACGGTGGGCTTGCGGCCTGAAAATCCGCGTTCACGGCGGTGTTTCCCGCGCCCCGCCAGCTATTACAACAGTGTTCGAAGCACTGCCGTTAATCGAAGGCGCCACGCCAACGGAAGGCTGGACACCCACAGCCGGGCTGCCGGTGCCCCCGGACTTCTCCCCGTCCGCAGGCGCCGCCCCCGTTGCCGGGTGGGCCGCAAGCGCCTGTGCGGCCGCAGCACGTCTCCGTAACATCGCCGTTCTCCCGCCGCCATCTTGGACGGCAGACGGACTGCTAAAACCGTTGTCTTTCACCGAAAGGGTGACGGGTGTCCCTGAGTTGATGATGTCAGCCTTTTCCTGATCGGCGTAAGCCTTGACCAACTCCACGACCACCTGTTTTGCACCTGGACCCACCGCCTTTTTATCACCTTCGGCCAGGGTCAGGTAGCAGGTTAGTGGGTGCCCGTGGGGATCTGGATTTTCCGCCTGGACTGCCAGCAACACCTTCCATTGATCTCCCGTCCGCATGAATCCGCTCAAACGCACCTCTGGAATGACGGGTGGCGGGGCTTCGTCGGGCTTGGGCGGAAGGGGAGGCTGATTCAGATGAAACACATTTCGTTCTATGATGACTGAATAGGGATTAGCATTGTCGGCGGGGGCGAATGCAACGGCGGTGGCGGCGGATGCGTCCTCCGTCCCGGCAAGACAAACCACTTGGGCGCAGAGCATAATGGCCAGGCCGCATAAGTCACCCCATTTCAGTTTGGAACCCTTGCTCATACGATAAGATCGCCTGATGGCATGGAAAGATGACAGCGTTGGAATGTTTCTTTCACTCTTATTGTGCGACAGGCACCAGCGCCTCAACGTCGAAACGAACCACGACGCGGCGTGGAAAGTTGGGGGGGGGTGGCCGGCTCATCTTTTTGGTGCTGGCGATGGCCAAACGCACAGACTCATCCCATTGCTTTTGACCGGAGGTTCTCTTCCAGACAGGATCGGTGATCTCCCCCGTCTTGTCCACAGCGACTTCCACTTCAGCCAGATTGGTGTGGTCGTCCATGTCCTTGGGTCGTTCCCAGTTGAATCGTAACGAATTCTCCAGCAGCGACTTGTAAAGTAGCACCGGGTCCGAACTGGTCACGACGGTCTTGCCTCCATCGAACTCAAAGGCAGGCAACTCCACCGCCGGCGGGGCAACGGCGGGTGGAGCGACGCTGCTGGAAGGGGGTGGCGCTGTCTCCCTTGGCGCCTCGGTTTTCGCGATCTCGGCAATTTTCGGCACCTCCGTCTTGGGCACGTCCACCTTGGCCTTTTCTTGCTCTTTGGGCTTCGGCGGCTCCTTGGGTTTTTCCCTGACCATCTCGACGGCGATTTTTCTGGCCTGCTTGCCCAGCAACCCCTCGCGGGCGGCAAAATAAAGCAACGCGCCGATGATCAACCCGTGGAAAAGCGCGGCGAGGAGCAGGTTCACCTTCGTGGAGTTTCGCTTTTTCCGCTTTTCTGTTCCGACTAACATGAGTGAGCTTCCTATTCTTAATTAATCCATACCAGGACAATGGACTTTATAATGTATTGATTGTACATCTTCCATATCACCCGCAACAGCGACTTATATACATATGTTGTTACGAACGCATGTTTAAAGTGTAACGATTGGGTAAAAACCTGCTGTCGGCGGACTCCTCCTTGCTGGGCAATCGTTTCAAATTCGTAACGAGTTCGACGGTAAATTGTAACACACCGCTGGCAATATCAGCGGCCATGAAACGAGTACCTCGTATTGAGCCGCTTTGAATCATCAACGAATTGACGAATTGGAGATGCGTATCAGACGCGTTTTGCGGCAGCAGTATTCGGAGATGGAAGACACTTCCCTGAACCAACCATTGTACAGCAAGTTCGGTCTCGAAAACGTCACCGCCCAGTCCTTCGCCATGAGAGAGGCACCGGTCGCCGCCCGGGAGGTCGCGTCCACGTGCAAGACCCTCTTGCCGCCGGGAGAGAGCGGCACGGGTGCTGAACTCATGGCCCGGACCGTTCATCAACCCAGCTCCGCCGATTTGCTGGCTGGACCGGAGCTGGCGGGGTCGGATGCGGAGGAACAATCCATCACGCGCATTCAGCCCCGAAAAACCATGCTTGATCGGATACAAGGGTTTGTGTGGGGTTTGGAGGCAGGCATGGCGGCCAGAATTCTCAAGATGTGCAGCATTCTCATAGGCTTTATCCTGCTGGCCTGCTGGTTCAATTTGCACAGCGACCGCAACTTTTCCAACCGGGAAGCCATGGAGTCCGCCCACTTGGGGCGGCATTTGGCCGCGTGGAGAGGCTACACCACCTACTCGATTCGTCCTTTAACCCTCGGCTTGCTTCAACGTGCCGACCCTGACTTCGCGCCGGAAGTGCTCCAGCAGCCTGTGCCGGATTTGAGCATCGCGCCCGGCTTCCCGTGCGTGCTGGCGTGCTTGATGAAAGTTTTTCCTTTCAATTTCGCGTCGAATCGCAGCCATTTTTGGTCCTACCAGCCTGAATTAATGATTATCGTTTTCAACGAACTGCTGTTCTTTGCGGCGATTCTCCTCCTCTTCCAGGTAGCTCGGCGGCTGTTTGACTCCCGGGTGGCCTGGCTGTCGGCGATCATCTTCGCCGGCAGCGAGACTTACTGGAGATTCAGCGTCTCCGGACTGTCAACAATGTGGCTGTTGCTGATTTTTCTCTCAGTGGCATGGTGTTTGGCGGCGATGGAGGAGCGCGAGCACCGGGAGATTCCGCCGGCGCCGGGCGTGTCTCTGGCCCTGGCGGCGGCCGCGGGCACGCTGGTGGGAATTGGAGGATTGAGCCGATATTCCTTCGCGTGGATGATTATTCCGGTCCTGTTATTCATGTGCGTCTTTTTCAAACGCCACCGGGCGAAACTGTCCCTGCTGGCGGCGGTTTCATTCTTGATCGTCATGGCGCCCTGGATCACGCGCAATCTGGCCCTCAGCAAGACCCCCTTTGGCACGGCGGGCTACGCGCTCTTGGAAAACACGCGGCCGTTCGAGGAGGACCGCGTGGAGCGCTCTTTTGATCCCTTCGCTGCCGGCCTTGGGCTTCTCAAGCCGCGGGACGTGGTCAACAAATTCCTGGTCAACGAGGGGAAAATCCTGCGGAGTGATCTTCCCCGACTGGGCAGCAACTGGGTATGGTCTTTTTTTCTCTGCGGCCTCCTGCTGCCTTATCGCCATCGGGCTTTGCGACAGTTGAGTTCCTTTCTGGTCTGGACTCTGGCGCTCATGGCTGTGGTGCAAGCCTTGGGGCAAACATATCTAAGCGTTGAATCGCCGGAAATCAACTCAGAGAACTTGCTCGTGCTGCTGGCGCCGCTGGTTTTGATTTTTGGCACAGGCTTCTTTTTTACCATGCTTGATCAGATGGCGCTTCCCAACCCGAAGCTCCGAAGCCTTGGAGCGGGGCTATTTGCCCTCGTGATGTGTGCGCCGCTATTGCTGGACTTGGCCAGCCCGCTGGACCAAGCGGCCTTTTCCCCGTATGCTCCATTCCGTATTCAGAGAACTGTGGCGATGATGAAGCCCGAGGAATTGATGATGAGCGATATTCCGTGGGCAGTGGCATGGTATGGCGAGAGACCCTGCTCGTGGCTGACGCTCGATGATGCCGCCACATTTGAGCAGATGAACAAACTCAAACCTGTCCAAGCGATTTACTTGACCGAACGAACCACCGACCGCTCATTTCTTTCACAATTACTTGATAACGAACGGAGTTGGGGGGGCTTTCTGCTCAAGAGCTTGCCGAAATCGGAATCGCCTCAAGGCACGGTGCCCCCCGGCTTTCCGCTGACGGAAGCTCCGGCAGGCTATGTGCCCGCCCAACTGTTCATTAGTGACACAGTTCGCTGGAAAACCGCCACAAAGAGGTAAGACGGTTTGCCGCGATGGCCGCAGGGGGGGCGCCCACGGGCTGACCGCTTAGGAATGATCAATTAGCCCAAAGATGGTTTCTCCTTCCGATGGCGGGACCAACGAGCCGCCTCCGCCGACGGCGAATAAGTTGTTTCGAGAACGTCACATGGCAGCCACGCAACCGTAACCGGTTTCTGTAAGAATACGCTTTGCAGGATGGTAGTATGAGATGGCGCCGATGAACTCCCCGCTCCATTTGTCAAAATTTGAGACAATCGTTCTCAGCGGAGCCGAATGGCCGCTGGTGACAACGGATTGGGTCATCTTGCAGTTGTGCGAAGGAAGCGCCTATGCGTTTGGCAGCAAGGTCAGCAAGGAACTTCCCCCGTTGGGGGTCCTCGTCTGCCCGCCTAAATCGAACATCACGATGATGGCGAGCGTGCTGGGGCAGGCCGTGTTTCGGGGGATGGCCATCCGGCTCAGTTCGCTGTCCGGCTTCTTGACGGCGCTCGAGCGGCAATGCCTTGAAGCCGAGGTGGCCCGGCAGTGCGCTCCATTCCTGGTGTTGCCGCCTGAACACCCTCTGGCCCAGCGGCTCACGTTCACGTTCTTGCACGAAAACAACATGACGCTGCCAAATCGGCTGGCGGTTGCCCAAACATTCGCGGAACTGCTGGCCCCGCAGTTGCATCAGGCTCTCCATCAGGGCCGGGAGACCGAAAAGAGCCAGCAGGGCGCCAAAGAGCGTCTGCGGCAATTTATCAGCCAGATCCCTGAATCGGAGCTGGCGGATTTGTCGCTTAAGCAAATGGCCAAACTTCTGCACTGCTGCGAACGTCATACGAGCCGGCTGTTTCGAGAAGTGTGCGGCGCCCGCTTCCCTGCCTACATCTCGGAAATTCGACTCAAGAAGTGCTGTCATCTTCTGCTCCAAGGCAGGCTCAAGATTATTGATATCGCCTTGGAGAGCGGATTTGGCTCCTTGGCTCACTTCAATTACGCCTTCAAAAAGCGCTTTGGCATGACGCCGACCGGTTGGCGGGAACGAAATACGCCTCCCCAACGCCAGGTGGCGCGGCGAAAACCGCTGCAAATCGCCGCGATGACGATGTTGCTGCTCCTCTGTCTCCTTGGCGTCTCTAGTGGGGTTTGCGCGGCAGCGGCGGCTGGCGGCGACTCCCTGCAGACCGCCACTGCCACGGCCCACACAGCGCTACGCTTCCAGGTGGATCTCTAATGGTCAGTCATCGTTCCATCGGCATTCGCGCGCTGGCCTCAATTTGGCAATTGTTCGGGGTCACCTTCAGTTTCTGGGGCTGGCTGTTCATCTGGCAGGGCGCGCTTTTTGACCAGCATGTCATCCTCCAGAGATATCTGGTTTATAATGAATTTTTACTCGTGGGCGTCCTGTTCGGGCTGGGCAACTCGCATGAATCCAACGGATTGGATCATGAATGGGTGGTAGCGAATCGGCGCAGCCTCCGCCAGACGTTTTTCGGACTATTCTGCGTCTTTGTTGTCTTGTTTATCACGCGGGACTATTTGGCCTCGCGCTCGTTCTTTTTCAGTTACGTGCCTTGGCTCTACTTAACGCTGCTTTGTTCCAACTACCTGCTGCCCCGGTCTCTGGGCAAGTGGTCTTTTTCCGGAGATCGCGAGGAGCGGGTGGCTCTGGCGGGAACGGCGGAACAGGCCCACCAACTCAAGTCGTGGCTGGAGACCAAGAGCCTGGTCGGCTTTCGCACCGTAGGCCTGGTCTATCCCAATTTGGCTGCGGCTGCCGACTCCCCCTTCCCGCCGCTTGGAAGCTTGGACAAGATGGGCGAAATCCTGCACGAACACTCGATCACTCAATTGATCGTGCTGGAACTCTCGATCGGCGGCCCGAGGCTGCGGCAGTTGACGCAACTGTGCGAGGAGACGGCCGTACGGCTATTGGTGATGCACAATCTCGATCACTATTTCAATCATACGACCACGACCTTCGAGGACGACGGTGTGCGATTCATCGGCCTGCGCGATGAGCCTTTGGAAAGCCCGTTGAACCGGGTTTTCAAGCGGATGCTGGATTTGGCCGTGGCTGTGTCCGTGGTGGTTTTGATTCTGCCGTTCTCGACCCTTCTGGTTTGGTTGCTTCACCGATTGCAATCACCCGGGCCGGTTTTCTTCGAACAGGTCCGAATCGGAATGCGGGGCCGGCCTTTCACGATATACAAATACCGCACCATGCATGTGGATGAAGGCAACGAGGCCAGGCAGGCCTCCAAGGGCGACCCGCGCATCTTCCCAGCCGGGAACTGGCTGCGGAAGTCAAGCCTTGACGAACTGCCGCAGTTCTTGAACGTGCTCTTGGGTAACATGAGCGTGGTGGGGCCCCGGCCGCATTTGCCGAAACACGAGGAGATTTTTGCCCAGGCGATGAAGAGGTATTTGATTCGGAAATTCATTTGTCCAGGCATCACTGGCTGGGCGCAGGTCAACGGATTGCGCGGCGAAATCCATACTCAGGCTGACATTCAACGACGGGTTGAGGCCGATATTTTTTACCTGGAGAACTGGTCCTTCAGCCTGGATTGCCTCATCATTCTCAAGACGGTCAAACACTGCGTCTTTCCTCCGCGGAGCGCATACTAGCACACCGAGTCCGTGCCGGATGCGACGAAATTGCCGGGCATCGGCGGAAATTCGCATGATTGTCACAAACATGGCACCAGACCGTCATGGGTAGTGGGTAGTCTGCAAGTGCCGAGCGCGGAAATAGCCCGCGTCTAGAGTGGGATGACAGTGCGGAACCGGATATGGCAACCCGCTGCGACAGAACCGGGAGTTCTGCCGTTGATGGAAATATAAACTAAATCAAGACGATATGGGCTTGCGTCCGAATTGGACCCAGACACCTGAATGGCGGCAGCTTGTCCGCGTTTCGCTGTGACCGAAAAGACCATCATTCTTCCTGAAGGTCAGCCCAACAATGGGCAGGAAGCGAACTATCGTCTGACCTTCATGGTCCCCAAGCGCCGCTACATCAGTTATCTGCGGGAACGCTGGTGGGTGACGTTGCTCTGCATCATGCTGGCGGTGGGTTCAGTGCTGGCCTACGAGACGCTCCGAACGGAGGATTTTATCTCCTCCGCCCAGCTTTACCTGACGGGTGACGCCCAAGTGAGCAGCGTCGCCAATTTGTTCAACGAGGAATCGCTGACCTATTTTGGCACTCAGATCGAGTTGCTCAAGAGTCCGCGATTGCAGGCGGCGGCCTTGGAAAAGGCCGGGATCATTGTCGAGCCAGGGAAAAAACCGTCCATCGCCTTTGACGTGGTTCAACCGCTGAAGACCTCGATTCTAAAACTGCAGGCCAGCGGACCTGATCCGGCAAAGACGCAGATCTATTTGCAGACCCTTGTTGATGAGTACAGGGCGTTTAAAAAAGAGACACGCGACGCGACCTCGGAGGATATTGTCATTTCGCTGACCGAGCAACTGGGCAAACGGGAGACGTCGCTCCGCGAGGAGCAGCAGAAATGGACCGCTTTTCAGAAGTCCAACAATGTGGCAGTGTTGGAGGAAGAAGCCAAAAGCTCAGGAACCTATCTCAACGAGATGACTCTCCTGTTGGCCAAGCTGAAACTGGAGCACGAACTGCTGACCAATGGTCTTGTCGTTGCTGCCGGGTCCGGCGGCACCAACACGCCGGGCGTCGAAGGGGCTCATACCAATTCGTCCGACCCGGCCTTGATCGAAACCGAAACGATGTTGAAGAAGGCGCGGTTGGAGTTGGCGATGATGCGGGCGGGCAAGGATAGGCCGCTCGAAGGCCTGAAGCGCCAATATGACGACGACGTTGCCCGCCAGGAAAACATCGTGGAGATCCTGCAGAAGCAGGGCCTCTCGGAAAAGCAGTCGCTGATCCGGGAATTGGAGACACGGATAGCCGCCATCAACGAAGCGATTCCATTCCAGGAGGCCAAATTGTTGAGCGTCAACGAGCGATTGTCCGAGAGTCAGCGCCTGAAGGACAATGTGGCGCGCCAACAGGGCTATTATGACCATTTGTTGGCGACGCTCCAAAATGTGGATTTGAGCAAGACGGTGCAACGGGAGCGGCTTTCCATCCTTCAACCCGCCACCGCGGCCCAGCCTGAAAAACGCTATCTGGCGTTCCGATTGGCGCTTTCGTTTGTTGGCGGTCTGCTCCTGAGCCTGGGCCTTGTCTTTGGATGGCACCTGCTGGACGACCGCTTTGTTTCCGTTCGTGACATCAAGGATCAATTCGGCGAGACCCTCTTGGGCTTGGTGCCTCAAATCAAAGTCTCCAGGAAGAAACCGCGCCAGGCGTTATTGGCAAACCCTGATTCGCGCCTGGCCTATCTCGAATCTTACCGGCACCTGCGATCGGCCCTGTTGCTTTCCTCTTTCGAGGAACGACGGCCCCAGACACTTCTCTTCACCAGCGCCGCCTCGGGCGAAGGAAAAACCACAATCGCCGTCAATCTGGCGCGGCTCCTGGCTCGCAGCGGCCTTCGCGTCGTGTTGGTGGATGCCGATGCCCGCGGAGGCGGAATGCATCATTTCCTGGGCGACAAAGATCAACCCGGAGTGCTCGACTATTTGCGCGGGGACTCCGAGCCCAAGGGAATCGTGCATCCGTCGGACCTCCAGGGGCTGTCGTTTGTTCCCGCCGGGACCCACAACCAGCAGTCTGAAGGTCTGTTCCTGAGTTCCAAGCTTGCGGACTTGGTAAGAGATCTGCGCCAAAACCAGGATTTCGTTATTTTGGACGGCCCGCCGATTCTGGCCTCCGACGACGCAGCCATGCTGGTTCCTTACGCAGACGCGGTGGTTTTGGTGACCCGGCCTTTCTACACCCGTTGCCGGCTCGTACGCCAAGCTTTGGACATGCTCTATCAGAGACAGGCCAAGCAGGTGAATATCATTCTCAATCGAGCACGGGCGGACGACGTGGAGGGGCACTACGTCGCGAACGGTCTCTTCAGAAAACAAGGAAACGCTGCATCGCACAAGTGAAGTAAGCCAATGCCCAATCGGAAGCCCGGTTGACTCTGATGAAGCCTAAAAGTGCGTGCTCCTATTGACGTGTGCATGTGACCCTTGTCCACTATCAAAAGGCTGATTTCCCGGAGATCTCCTGGTTAAAACGACTGCTCCGGGAATCTACCGTTGACCAAATGGAGGATCTGTCCCAAACCAAAGCCATCCCCGACTCGATCGTCATTTGCAAGCGGCTCGGCCAATTGCGCCAGGATCTGCTGCGATTGATCTTCCTGACGCCCGGCGTGGTGTTATTCCATATCAGCGACGAGTGGTACCTGGATCGGTTGGAACCCTATCACTCTTTTGTCCATGTGCTTCGCAATTATCATCACTCCGCCCTGCGGCAGGCAGGCATTACTCAGATCCCAATGGGGCCAAGCCGTTGCCAAAACGGCTCGCACGAAATGCGGCCCGTCGCGGAGCGGCGTTACATTTGGGCTTTTGCCGGAAACCTCTCTTCAACCCGTCGTTCGTTGGTGCGACATCTCTCCCGTGTCGGACCCAACTTCGTCCATGTTACCGGGTCACGTGACCAGTCCGCAACATGGCTGGATCCACAGGAGTATTTAGGCATCCTCGGTGATTCTATTTTTGTGCCGTGCCCAATGGGAAACGCGAACCTGGAGAGTTTCCGTTTATATGAGGCTCTGGACTGCGGAGCCATCCCCATTGTGGAGCGGCGGCCCTGGCTCGATTATTTCACCCAATTATTCGGGCCACACCCGCTGCCCTCTGTCCGTAACTGGTCGGAAGCTCGCAAAGCAATGGATGCGCTCCGCTCCGATCCCGCCAAGCTTCGAGACAAGCAGATCGAGATTCGGGATTGGTGGCGGCAATTGGAGTCGCGGACCTCGTGCCAGGTCACTTCAATCATCACTTCGGCGGCCGGGCGGAAAACACGGATGACTTTTGTGCCCCGCGTTCCTTCGCGTCTGAGAGGATTCCGCGAAATGCTCAAACATCACGATGGCACGGCTTTATGGGCGCGCAGCCAGTTGACAATCCGGCGCCTCTGCCGCCTCCGGGCATAATACATCACGGATAACCGCGCGCCCTGCCCGCCTGTAGTCTTGCAAAGAACGCGCCGATTTGTAATCCCTCACATGACAACCATCGGACGGCCACATGAAGCCAACTGAGTATAACCAGTTTAAACCAAGCGCCGGCTTTCTGGCAGCGCTTCTTTTCCTGCTCATGGCCGCTCCGGCCTTGCGCGCCTCCAACAACACCAACCATTTTGTTTTCGCCCATTACATGGTGTGTTATGCCGACTATGGCGACAGTGTAAGCGGCTTTATGCGCGATATTCAGGACGCGCAGGCGGCGGGATTGGACGGGTTTGCCTTGAATTGCGGGGAATGGAACGGTCCGGATTGGTATTACCAGTCCCGCGTGCAGATGATGTACCAGGCCGCCGAGCAACTGGGAACGGGATTCAAGCTCTTCTTCTCCGTTGACGAAAGCAATACCAATGACATTGTGGCCATGCTCAGTTCCCAGGCCGCCCGCAGCAATTCTTTCCGCTATCAAGGCAAGCTGGTCGTTTCAACTTCCGGCCAGAACAGCGTAAACTGGCAAAACAGCGTTTTCCAGCCTCTGACCAACGCGGGAATCAACGTGTTTTTTGTGCCGTATTTCCTGCCGGAGAACGGCAATCCAGTCAATTATAGTTCAATCAGCAATTTGCTGGCCGAGTATAACAGCTTTTTGAATGGTCTTTATTATTTTGCAGCGGGATTGGTCTCAACGATCACGAACGATAACATGGCTTACGGGCAGGCCTGCAAGAACGCGGGAAAACTTTTTATGGGCGGCTACTCGCCAACCTATTGGGGTTGCGCGCAGCCAACGGCGGGCCGTCAATACTTTGAAACCCAGGGAGGCGAGGGAACAATTGCCCAGTGGATGTGGATCATCACCAACCAACCGGACTGGGTTGAAATCAGCACTTGGAACGATTTCAACGAGAGCACTTACAGTTTGGCGGTGACCAACCCGTCCCAGTACGAATCGGAGCTTCAAATTCCATGCCGTTACTCGCATGCGGGTTACTTGGAACTGTCCAAACATTATATTGCCTGGTACAAGACCGGTCAGGAACCGCCGATCAATCAGGATGCGTTGTTCTTCTTTTATCGCACGCACTCCACCAATCTGGTGGCGCTCGACACGAATGACATCCCCGTCACGGCCTTCAACGGCGACGTGCAGGATGTGATCTACACCACGGTCTTCTTGACAAGTCCGGCGCAACTCGTCATTGCATCGGGAAACGGGCTGACCACCAATTCGCTCCCTGCGGGGATCAGCAGCCAGCGGGCGGCTTTTGCTCCAGGTGCGCAGAAGTTTACTCTGCTGCGAGCCGGCAGCAATGTATTCTCGGTGCAGGGACCGAACGTCCTGGCCCAAATCACCAATTACGATTATTTCCCCGCCACCGGTTATGCCTACCCAGTACTGGCGCCGACAAATCTGAGAGTCCAGCCGTAGGACGCCTTGCGGCGTCTGGCACAGGAAGATATCCAAATCCTCCGATCTAATAAGGATTGATGATGCAGCGCGTGGCCAGTTGGATCATTGCGGTGTCGCCGGAAACATTGCGTCCGTTTTGGCTTCGCTTGCATTCCTCGTCCCTGGGCGCCCGCCTCGCGCGCGGATCCTTCTGGATGGTCATGGGAGCCGTTGTCTCCAGGACGCTCGGACTGTTGAGTGCCATCATCCTGGCCCGAATCCTTGGCAAAATTCCCTTTGGTGAGCTGGGCATCATTCAAAGCACGGTGGGCTTGTTTGGGGCCTTTGCCGGATTGGGGATTGGCATTACGGCGACCAAGTACGTGGCGGAATCGCGAGAATTGGAGCCAGCCCGTTGCGGACGTGTCATAGGGTTCTCACTTAATGCGGCTGTGGCTGGCGGATCGTTGGCCGGTCTGGGGCTGGTTCTTTTCGGTGGATGGCTGGCGGCGCAAACCCTGGCCGCTCCACAGTTGGCGCCGATGCTGCGAGCGGGCGCTGGTTTGGTTGTCTTTGGCGCGCTGCAGGGCGCCTATCTTGGGGCGTTGTCGGGGTTTGAAGCTTTCAAGCGGGTAAGCTGGGTGAATTGGATCGCCAGTCTCGTCGGCGTGCCACTGGCTGTTGTGGCCACTCTCCTGGCCGGATTAGAGGGGGCGGTTTGGGCCATGGTGTTGCAGGCGGCGTTAGGTTGCGCCTTTGCTCATTGGGCTTTGGCAAAAGAGACTGCCAAGGCGGGCGTGAAAATTTCCTTTGCCTTGAATCCGAAGGAATGGGGCATGCTGTGGCGTTTCACCCTGCCCGCCTTTCTCTCGACACTGCTGGCGACCCCGGCTGGCTGGTTCTCCCGCACACTCCTGGTGAACCAGCAGGGCGGTTATGCCGAAGCCGCCCTGGTCAGCGCCGCCAATCAATGGATGAATCTGGTGAACTTCCTCCCGTGGACAATGGGTGGCGTGCTCGTGCCGATCTTTGCCAATCTCTATGCGACAAATCGCCGCGCCGATTTCACAAGACTGCTCCGGCATAACCTCCGGTTGAATGCGGGGATTGGCCTGGCCGTGGCCATCCCCCTCATGCTTTTCGCGCCGAGGATTCTCGGATTTTATGGGCCTGGTTTCGGCGAAGGAACTTACATTTTCATTCTGACCATGATCTGCGGCCTGTTTATCGCTTTCAACAACCTTTTTTCCAGAGCCATGCAGTCGGCTGGAAAGGCCTGGATTGACCTGACATCCAACGGGGTTTGGGCATTGATGGTTGTGGCTGGAAGCTGGCTATTGGTCCACCGTTACAAAGGACTCGGACTTGTCATGGCTCACACTGTTGCCGCCATTACGCTCATGGTTTGGCAATGGCTGGTCGTCCGCAGATTTTTGAAAGACCGCGGCGCGGGAACAAGTCCAGCCGGCCCTACGAGCGCCCTGAAGAAAATCCCCTAAGAAAACTCAACCATACCTGCTCGCCCTGTCAATCCATCTGGCGGGCTTTGCCAATGCTTGATTTCCGAAATCGCCAAACCTCTGTATGCCCCGATCCGAAAGCTATTCTCCCGTCCAGTATCAACAAAGGGGGGTGTCAAAAAGTAATCAGCCGTCAGTTCGGCGATTTTCTATGCGATTCCAAATGATTGTGAACAGGCCGATTTTGCGCTCTGGGATAGAGCGCACTGTCGAGGCAATGACCGGACTTCGATTCCGCTACAGTACTAACCTTCCAAAAATCACCGACCGCCATCTCCTTCGTCGGGCACTGGCTGCCTGCGGAGCGGATCCTTCAGGTGCCAACGGTATGATTCTCGACGTCGGTGCGCACAAGGGGGAGAGCGCGCTGGCCTTCCGCAACAGTTTCCCCCAGGCAGTCATCCACTCATTTGAGCCGATCTCCTTTATTTACGAAGTCTTGCGCCGGAACTGCGAGCCGTACGCCAACATCCATTGTCACAATCTTGCGTTGGCCGCGTTGCAGAGCAGTTAGGTGAGTTCGGTTACTCGCTGTCAGGCTTTTATGAATCCTCTTACAGTTCTCAATCAGGACAGATGCTGTTCACCAACGCTTTCTTCAGGTCGCCCCAGTTATGCTCCTCAATGCGGGCTCAACCGCCGGTCCCTTGCCAACTGCCGCGCGTTGTCGGATTGACCTGACACTGGGAGATATGACTTTCAGTTCAAATGGCCCGGATACCAACAGCCCTGATGAAGGACGATTTGCTTATTTTCTATCGGACTGGCAGTCGAAGCAACGAAGGCCGTAATTCTTAGCCCGAAGCGATGGCCCCAGATACCAATCTTCCAACCCAGCGTTGGATTGTGGCCCAGGAGGGGTCCCGGCAGACTTATGCTGTTCCGGTGTCATTCCATCGTCTGAATTTGTTGCGGCTGCTTTATGTGGACATTTGGTGGCAATGGGGTCGTTCCTTGTTGCGGCACGGCCCAGCCTTGGCTCGCGCCTTGGGAACGCGGTTCAATTCTGAAATTCCGCTGGATCGCGTTGTCTCTTTCACTTCGGTTGCCACCTTGTGGCGGGCCGCTCAGAATCTGCGGCGCCGAAAGCTTTCCCGTTCCGAAATGTCGGATGAATTCTGCAGTTTCGGCCGTTGGTATGCCCTTCGGATTCGTCATCACTTGAGGCAACTTGAATTGAACCCGGAAATGGACTGCTTCTTCGGCTTTAACTCCAACTGCCTCGAAGCGCTGGAATTCCTTAAGACGCGGCGAGTTTTCACCATCCTCGATCAGGTGGATCCGGGATTGGTCGAGGAAAACATCGTGCTGGAAGAGGCCGGACGCTGGCCCGGCTGGGAAGGAGTGCCGGGGCGGATGTCCCAACGTTATTGGGATCGTGTGCAAGCAGAATGGGCTGCGGCCGACCTGGTCCTGGTAAACTCGAACTGGTCGCGCGATGCTTTGGTGCAGCAAGGCGTGCCGATTGGGAAAATCATCGTGGTTCCACTGGCGATTGATCTTGAGCGGGATCATCTCTCCCGGCCAATCAATCCCAAAGGAGACTTGAAGGTGCTGTGGCTCGGCAGCGTTATCTTGCGCAAAGGAATCCAGTACCTGGTTGAGGCGGCACGATTGCTCCAGAAGACAAAAATCGAATTCCTGCTGGCCGGCCCGCTGGGCATTTCCGAGCAGGCCGTCCGCTCCTTTCCGGGCAACATCAAGGTGCTGGGCCGGGTGACCCGTGATCAACTGGGCCATTACTACCAACAGGCGCATGTCTTCGTGTTGCCGACACTTTCCGACGGGTTTGCCATCACCCAGCTCGAAGCCATGGCTCATGGCCTGCCGGTGGTGACGACTCCCAACTGCGGCAATGTTGTGACTGACGGGGTGGACGGCTTCATCGTTCCCGCCCGCGACGGACGGGCGCTGGCCGATGCCCTGTCCCGGCTTGATTCCAGCCGACCGTTGTTAAGCGAAATGTCCGGCAACGCGCTACAAACGGTTAATAGATATGATTTGCCCTCCAATGCAAAACTTATTGATACACTCGCGTTGAACCATCGCCGTTCCTTGCTTGCCAAAGAATCGTTGTCCCGGTCCCCCACCGCTGCCATGCTTTGATCTCCTCCCCCTCTCGACCCTGAAACATGAATTTCAAATACCTGCAGTTCATGGGAGCAGCATTGTGCGGTCTATTGATTTGCCATGGCTTTGCCATCGCCCAGGGCACGGCCTTCACCTACCAAGGCCGGCTCAATGACGGGGGCAATCCCGCCAATGGCGTTTACGACCTGGTTTTCTCGTTGTTTGCCACCAATGCCGATGGAAGTCCCGTGGCCGGGCCGCTCACTAACTTCGCTACGGGCGTGACTAACGGGCTGTTCACCGCCACGCTGGACTTTGGCGGGGTGTTCGGCGGGCCAGACTACTGGCTGGACATCAGCGTTCGGACAAATGGCAGCGACACGTTTATCGAACTTGGCCCGCGCCAACAACTCACGCCCGCGCCGTATGCAATTTTCGCCACCACGTCGAGCAACTTGTCCGGATTTCTGCCCACAACGCAATTGACAGGTTTATTGCAATCCAGCCAGTTCAGCGGCACTTATACAAACGCAGTGGCTTTTGTTAACGGCGGGAACAACTTCGCGGGCACGTTCTCTGGTTCGTTGGCCACCACGAATCCGTCCGTTTACGGAGCGGCAAGCGTTTATCCTGATGTGGCAAGCATCACAGTATATACGAATACAAATCCATACGGAACAAATTGCGCTGCCGCGAACGCTTACGTCTTGACAAACGGACTTTTCACCTTTTTCCGATCCAAACCGTATTTGTATCAACCCAATCAGGTGGCAGGGACCGCCCCGGAGTTTGGCACGGCGACGCTGGGTTTCACCTTTGGAATAGATGGACAGGAGTTCGTCATCCAGGAAACAGGCTATGGCCAGGCGCTCTTTGTCAACCTGGATGGATTGTCGTTGCCTGTGGAGACCAGCCTGACGAACGATGGAGATTCCTATTACATCAAATACACGTTCGCCACCTCGGCTCGAAGGACAATCCGGGTGAATCAGTCGGGCGGAACGGTTACGGCGGTCTATTACCCGCCGACCAGCGGCTGGATCAGGGGAGCATCCTATGTTTACAAGCGCATGTTGGTGTTTGGGGATTCTTATACCGATGGGGCCAACGGCATCAGCTCCTCGCAAACGTTCCCGTCGGTCTTGATGAACTACTTTCTCAATCTGGACGTCTGGCCCTCCGGCAGTGGAGGCACCGGGTATATCGCCAACAACAATGGAAATTACGTGAACTTTCAGGGGCGCGTCCAGTCGGATGTGGTCACAAATAATCCCGATATCGTCATGGTGGCAGGCGGCATTAATGATCTCGGTTATCCGTCAAATCAAATTTATGCCGCCGCAAGCCTGCTCTACTCGACTCTCAAACAGGGTTTGCCTGCGGCCACCATTCTGGTCGTTGGTCCCTGGTGGCCGCGCTCCACTCCGGTTGACACCAATATGATGGCAGGCTCATCGGCCATCAAGGCGGCCGCCAGCGACGCCGGCCTGCCGTTCATCGAGCCGGCCGGGAGCAATCCGAACCCGTGGATCACCGGCTACTACAGTGTCCCTGGCAGTGGGAACGCTGTGAACTATATCGGTTCGGACGGCACCCACCCAACCGTTGCCGGACATGCCTTCCTTGCAGCCAATCTTGCGCCGTTCGTCGCCCGCAACTGTCCAGGACTGATTCTGAATACAAGCATGAAATAGGGGTGGGTGATGACAATGGAAAGCCATCGTTTTTCCGAAACCACTCGAGTCTTTAGCGCCTTCCTATATCGCAGGCTCGCCCGTTGGGTGACTTGTGAGGTGCGCTTGCTGGGCAGGCATCCGCTGGCGCTCGACAGTAAATTCCAGACCAACAGTCTGCAGGATGTGTTTTGTCATCCATTCTACTGGCAACTCTTTGGCTGGCTTCCGCGCGCGCCCGAGCTGATCGTGGACTTGGGAGCACATTGCGGCCATTTCAGCATGCTCGCCGACACGTGTTTTCGCATACAGTTTCCCGGAGCAGAGGCCGAGTATATGTTGGTGGAACCCAATCCAAGGCTTGTGAGGGTGATACGGAATAATCTGCGGCGCTCCGGCCTGTGCCGGCGCCACTTGATTCATCAAGGGTTGGTGGGCGGCCCTCGCTGTGGCTCTGCCACTCTGTGGGTCTCCCCCCGAAATTATCTGAGTGCCAGTCTCAACCGCGGACCGGAAACGCGGGGCGTATCGGTGGAGTTCTTCGACCTGGAGACGCTGGTCGAAGGGCGTCGCGTTGATCTTCTAAAGGTGGATATCGAGGGGGCGGAATTTGATTTCATCGAACAATATCCGCGACTGCTGGGCAGAGTGCAGGCCGTTATGATTGAAATTCACCATGCGCCTGAAGCAAAAGAACGACGTCTCCACTCCCAACTGCAAGAAGCGGGGCTTCGACTCAGAGCTTCCCCTCTGCAGCACGGCGCCGATGCCCTGGCGATGTTTCAAAGATGGTGAAATGCTCGGATGAGCGATGTCCAATGCAATCGGCAACCATTTCTTCAAATCCCCTGAGTAACCGATCGCATTTAATGTCGGTGCAGCATCTACGACGGGTGATTGTTAGCGGGACCATACTTGGACTGGGAGGCATCCGCACCCATCTGACGTTGCTATGCCAACTCTTGCGGCGGCAGGAAATCGGGGTCGAAGTGTTCGCAACCGGCGTCAATTGGGATAGTCGGTCCGTGGCGAGCCTTGAAGCGAGGGGAGTCAAGCTCAATCTGCCGCCGGCGCCCATCCGGCGCTTGCGAAAGCCGTCGGCTCTTTATGCGCGGCTGGCATGGCCGCTTCTGGCGCCGCCGGACGCAACCTCGCTTTATTGCATCGGAGCCGGCCGCTCGCACTTCCTGATGCATCGCTTGCGGCCGCGTGGCACGGTGAGCATCAATCATGAAATAGTGACGCCGCCCGGGCCGGACAGTTTGGCCGGACAATGCGCTGAACGACTGGATGTCTCGGTCGCCAATTCCAGCAAAGTGGCGGAGCGGATGCGCGAATACTGGCCGCAGAAGCCGGTCCGCGTCATTCCTTTCCTGACTTCGGATCATCCGATGACAGCCCCCTCGCGCCAACGGGTCGGTGAAGAAAGCCGGCTGCGAGTGGTTTTTCTGGGCAGACTGGTGGCGCACAAGCGCCCAGACCAACTTGTTCGTCGTTGGCAGGCTCTGAGCGCGCATCCGCTTCTTGCCTCCGCGCGATTGGACGTTTACGGATTTGATCCGGATGGAAACATGCTCAAGGAACTCCGCGCTTTTGTGGATGAATCCAAACTTTCCGAAAAGGTTAATCTTCATGGGACATACGAATTGAACGCACTGCCGCGGATTCTGGCGGATAGCGACATGGTGGTTCTGCCAAGCCTGGACGAAGGCCTGCCTTTGGTTCTGGTTGAGGCGATGTCGCGTGGCGTTCCATTCGTGGCCACTGCGGCCGGCGGAACCGAGGAACTTAACAACCCTGACGTCATCGTCACCAGCACGAAATGGGAGGACTTTGAAGCGGGCCTTTTGGCCCTGGCGGGAAAAATCCGCGCCGGCGAGATTGATTCCCGCCGGCTCCATCAATGGGCGGAAGCGCGCTACGGCTATGCCACCGTTTCCCGGCGATGGCTCGATTGTCTGTTAAATCCACGGAAATTCTTTGGTCTCCATGATTGATCTGGCGCTCACTTTACAAATGTTGATCTGGCTGACGGTGCTCGGCGTGTTCATGGCCAGTGGCCAGGCATCGGTTTTTCACCCCGCAACCCTTTATCAGGTATTTCATGGACTGGTGTTCGTGGCGCGGCCTCTGCTGGTTCATATATTGGCGTTTGATTCGGTCTGGAAATACATTGTTTTTCAACCGCAAGACGAAGATTTCATTCGCGCCCTAGGCGTGAGCAGTGTCGCGCTCGTTTCGTTTGTGGCGGCCAGTCTATATTTCGGGCAGACACGAACCAGGTTTACACCCGGGCCGCCACCTGCGTTTTCTCTGCGACAGCGCCGGGCGTTGCTATGGACGACCTTGCTTTTGTTGCCGTGCCTGGCTATCTCCATTTACGTCACGCGCGGCGGTCCGGATACCGCCGGGGAACGCGCGGCAAATGGAGTGTTCATCCAGACCCATTCCACCGGTTGGCTCAATGATGCCCAATTCATGCTGGCCCCGCTGCTGTGCGCCTGGCTTGTGCTGACTCGGTTTCACTGGCTCAATTGGCCTCCCATTCTCTCATATCTTGCCTACCGCTGCTGGAATGGCTGGTCGCGGTGGACCATCGTCCTGTTTTTCCTTATGGTAACCGTTGCCTATTGCTGGCAGCAACGACGGCGCTGGCTGCCGCTTTGGTCTATCGCCCTCGCCGTCCCGGTGCTGATGCTGTTCAACATTCTAGGGCACGACCGGGATCTCATAAAACATTTTTTCACTGGGGAGCAATCCCAGGAGGTAATAAATGACCAACGTCCGGGCATGCCAGGCGAAGAAAAAAGAAATATGCGCTTTGATACGCAGGACTTCGCCAATTTTGATTACTTGTGCTATGTGGTGGGGGTTGTTCCCAAACGCACCGAGGCTTACACTTACGGGCTGCAATATCTTCAACTCTTTACCGAACCAATCCCCCGCATTCTTTGGACCGGAAAGCCAACTGGAGCACCCGTGCAGACTATCAACCTGGGCGCATACGGCAACTTCATCGGCTTGACCGTCAGCCTGCCGGGCGACGGATGGATGAGCGGCGGATGGGTGGGTCTGGTTATTACCTTGTCGTTGGCCGGCGGGATATTGGGAAAATGTCACCGCTGGTTTTGGCATCAATGCGATCAGCCTATGGCGGCTCTTTTCTATGTCTCTGGCCTGGCGATGCTGCCACAATGGTATCGAGACGGAGGCATCTCGGTTTTCAAGTTTTTGCTTTGGACCTGGTTGCCATTATTGCTCTGGCTGGGTCTGACCTGGTTGCTGGGCAAGCGGTTGATCCCAGGGTACTCTGTGCATTTGCGCTCGGGAACCCAATTGCGTCTTCTCCGATTCAGAACTGGCGTCTTCTCCAGCCAACCGGGCTCAATCCCACTTAAGTGAGTTCACTCGCCATTCTCCCGTATTAAACAACCACAGTGTGCAACTCTCCTCAACCGAGAAAATCCCAAATTGCCGGAATAAAGTGCCTATTGTGTCAGGCCAAAAAAACTGAACCTCCCAAATGCATACCCAGATTAAAGATTTAGTAAAGCGCCTCTGCCCGGACTTTCTCTTTTACCCGGCGCTCAGGCTGCGATCTAGATTGCGGAGCAGCCGGTTAATAAATGTTCCAGTTGCTGGCATCTTTGCCGACATTTACCATGATCGCAGTTGGGGAGGAGCGTCTGCGTCCGGAATGGGCTCAGATCACGAACAGACCAAGTCGCTGCGCGGTGAATTACCACAGTTGCTGGAAGCTTATTCAATTGGCAGTCTGCTCGACGTGCCTTGCGGGGATTTCAATTGGATGAAGCTTGTCGAACTCGGCGGCCGGCCTTACATCGGCGGGGATATCGTTACTGATTTGATCGAGCATAATAACGTCACATTCCGCTCGAACAATCGCCGCTTTTGTGTTTTGGACATTATGAAAGACCGACTCCCATCAGCAGACCTGCTTCTGTGCCGAGACTGCCTTATCCACCTATCTAATCGAGATGTGCAGTTGGCCTTAAAAAACATAGCCCATTCGGAAGTATCGTATGTGCTCACAACAACCTACCCGTTAATCACGCGGAACACAGATATCGTCACCGGAGAATTTCGAGCCATCAATCTGCAATTGGCGCCATTCTCACTTCCAAAGCCCGTCGCTGTGATCCCGGAAGATTTGTTCCAAAAGCAAAAGGACGATCCTAATTTTATTAGAGAACTCGGCCTGTGGCGCAGACGGGATTTTGCCCGGTGGCTGGCCTGAGTGTTCTGCAAGCGAGTAACCTGACACACGTTTTGTGCCAAATCCGAGCGGGAGAGAAACGCATTGGTCTTGTTCCGCCTAAGCGAACGAATTAGAGGATGCAAACCGTTCAACTGGTTCAATCACCAAGCTCCGTGGTTTCCGTAGCCGCCTTCCTCCAATGCACCAATCTCGGGGGAATGGAGAAGGTCGCTTACTCTCTGTTTGATCGGCTTGGTCCTCGTGGTTTCACCATTCGGGTCGTCACTCCGCGTCCCTGGGGGCCGGGAAAGCCCCGCGTTCTACAGATAGACCCGTCCGCGCGCGCCTTCGATTATCGAGGCAAATTCGGATGGCGCTCCTTTCAGTCTTTCGGAGCGCGCGCCCGGAGTTTGGGCAAGGAATGTGAGCGGATATGGGTTATCGGACCTTGCGCCAGTTGTCTTTCCGCCGGCTGTTTGACAGGCCGAAAGGTGTTGCTCAGTCACCACTATCACCATTTCGAGAAGAAGACCTCCCGCCTGCCGTGGACGGCATTTTATCTCGTGTTTGGGCCACGACTCGATGCCATCACTTATCCGACTGAATTCACACGCCAGGAGGCATTGCGAATCGCTCCCTGGTTGAGAGGCAAAACTCATGTGGTGCGCAATGGATTCGATATTCACTATACGACTGAGGCGCAAAGGCTGGAGGACAAGCGGGCGGCCCGCGCCGAACTCCAGATGCCACAGGATGCGCTCCTCATGGGCAATGGGGGTTGGCTGATTCAGCGCAAACGGTTCGACGTTTTTTTGAGAACCGCCCAACTGGTGTCCCGCCAGATTCCGAAAGCCATGTTCTATATCTGCGGCGGAGGCCCCGAGGAGGCCCGTTTGCGCAAACTGGCATCGGAATTGGGCATTGCGGATCGCGTCCATTTCCAAGGATGGGTGCAGGATATGTCCCCTTATTATCGCGCGTGGGACGTCCTGTTGTTCAATTCGGATTTCGATGCGCTTGGCTGCACTCCGCTCGAAGCGGCCAGTCACGGCTGCCTCTGCGTCGCGTCCGTTCGTTATGGCGGGCTTTCCGAATTCCTCAAAGATGGACAGACGGGTTTTCTGCTGGACCAACATGATCCGGAAAAACTGGCGGGTTTTGTCACTCGACTGGCGCAGGATTCAGAGTTTGCCTTGAAGATCCGGCGGCGCGCCATTGAGATGCTTGAGCAGAATTTCAGCAACGAAACGGCCCTGAAGTTTTACGAGAATTACTTCAGGTCTGGCCTGAACGGACGATGAAAATGAAGCCAGGGACCCGGTCTTCAAATATATGGCGCGGATCATTCTAGTTTGGGGCTTGTGGGGGCCATATCACCGCCGCCGTTTTGAGGCCTTCCGAGACCACGCCAGAAACCAGGGGCATCAAGTGACGGGAGTCTCGCTTTTTTCAGGAAGCAGGGATTACCAATGGCGTCCCGAAAGCTTGCCTGATGGGGTGGTTCATTTCGATTTAGGAAAGGACGAGACGAAATTCCCGATTGGTAAAATCGGCAGCTTGCTTGCCCTACCGAGAAAACTGCGCCCGCATGTGGCTTTGTTGCCTTCTTATGATCACTGGTCCCTGGCCCTAAACGCCGCAACGCGGCTATCCGGCGGCCGGGTGGTGATGATGAATGACACCCACTCCGGCACCGCTTGCGCTCGCGGATTAAAGGCCGCGTTCAAGCGAAAAGTGGTGGCTGCATTTCACGCCGGGTTTGTCGCGGGCGCGCCGCAACGCCGCTACTTTGCCTCCCTGGGGTTGCCTTCAGAGAGGATATTCACCGGCTACAACGCCGTGGACAACGATTATTTTGCCCTGAAGGCCGGCGAAATCAGGGAGCGGAAGCAGGAAGTCAGAAGTCAGTACGATTTGCCGGAGCGTTACTTCCTGAGCTTGGGCCGCTTCGTGGCCAAGAAGAACCTATCCGCATTGATTCGAGCCTATCGGATGTTTCTGGATTCAGACCGCGCCGGCCAGGTTCACCTCGTTATGGTCGGCTCAGGAGAAGAAGACACCAAGTTGCGTTCTTTCTGCCGGACACTCCGGCTGCCGGTTTACGATAAAACACCGGCTGGGACCGATGATCGAAAAGCAAAGATGCGGGATGTGCCGCCCGGCGTTCATTTTTATGGCTTCCGCCAAATCAATGAGAATCCGGTGTTCTACGCTTTGGCGGAGGCGTTTATCCTGCCGAGTTTGCGGGAGGAATGGGGATTGGTGGTGAACGAAGCCATGGCTTCAGGATTGCCCGTAATTGTGAGTGATACCGCTGGTTGCGTCGAAGACCTGTTGAAACCGCCTTGGCCGGCCGCCCCTGAAACAAGGCCCACAGACAGGCTCGGAAAAACGTCGCAGACGGGTGTTCGCATCCGGCAGAATGGGTGTGTGTTTAATCCCAACTCGCATGAATCGCTCGCTCAAGCACTCCTTGTTTTGGCGGCGGCCCCGGTGCTCCGGGAGGTCATGGGCAAAGCCAGCCGCGTTATCATCGGGAATTTTTCCTGCGACGTGTTCGCCCGGAACGCCTTGCTGGCCGCGCGCGCCGCAATGGGGGAAATCGTGTCTGTGCCGCCCGCTTTCTCACCCGCAGAGCAGGCGGTGGGTGCGGCTTCCGGCCTGACCTCATGAAGCACCTTCATTTTACGCAATCTCTCGAACCCCTTCATGGCGGCGGCTTGGGAGCCAGCGCTACGGCGCTTCATCGGCAAATGCTGGCCCTCGGTGTGGACTCGGTGCTGTGTGCGACTTGTGGGGGCGCTCCCCGGCAGACGGAGTCTGCGACGTTCGAGTTTCGGCGTCTGAAGCCCGGTTTCCTTTATTATTCGCCGGCGATGCACCGGCAGGCGGGGCATCTGGTGGAGGAAAGCCATGTTCTGCACGGGCACGGACTCTATGTGGGCACGAATTATATTTTCGGACGTGCAGCGCGACGCCAGGACAAATCGCTGGTCTATCACGTTCACGGCATGTTCGAGCCCTACATTCTGCGGCGTTCCCGCTGGAAAAAACGCTTGGTGCATCAATTATTCGAAGATGCCAATTTCAGCCACGTTCGCTTGTGGCGGGCGTTGACCCCGGCGGAGGCCGATCAAATTCGGGCTTGCGGCAACAAGGCCGTCATCGTGGTGGCGCCCAATGGATTGAACCTCGGTGAATATCCGAGGCCGGGGGATGGGGCGGCTGTGATTGAAACGCCCCTCGTCCGGAATCTTGTCAAGACGAAGAAAAGGGTCTTGTTCCTTGGGCGCATTCATCCGAAAAAAGGTTTGGACCTGCTGGTGCCGGCCTGGTCCAGATTGGAGGCGCAACGAAAGGATTGGGAACTGGTGATCGCCGGGCCGGATGAACTGAGCTACCGCAGCCAGGTTCAGAAGCTGGCCGGTTCGCTCGGGATTGAACGGGAGGTTTTGTTCACAGGCACTGTGACGGGCAGCGCGAAGATTGCCCTGCTTTATTCGTCCGACCTTTTCGTGTTGCCTTCCTATTCTGAAGGACTGCCCGTGAGTTTGCTGGAGGCGATGGCTTGTGAAGTTCCCGTGGTGGCAACCTACGCCTGCAATTGTCTTGATCTTTACCCGGCGGGGGCGGGTTGGGGATGTGACCCAACGGTGGACTCAGTCACGGAAGCGCTGAAGACGGCGATGCAGGCCTCGGAGAGCGAACGAAGGCAACGCGGAGGTCTGGGACGCCAGCTTGTGCAACGCGCTTATTCGTGGGACCTCATTACCAAGACGATTTTGCAGGCTTGTGCCGCACACTGCTGATGGCATGACGCGCGTTCGGCTTGATCTGTTCGATTCCGCCCACGGACTCAACCGCGGCCGTCCCAGGCGGGTCGAGGGGATATGGTACGGGTTGAAGTGCCTTCTGTTTCTGACGCCCTGGCCATATCCATCGGCGCTCAAACGAAGCGTGCTCCGCTGTTTCGGCGCGCGCATTGGCCGCGGAGTTGTGATCAAGCCGCGCGTGAACATTCATTTCCCTTGGAAGTTGTCCGTGGGTGATCACGCATGGATTGGCGAGGAGGTGTTCATTCTCAATTTTGAGGCGGTAACCATCGGGGCGCATTGTTGCATTTCCCAGCGCGCCTTCCTCTGCGCGGGCAACCATGATTACCGTCAACCAGACTTTGCCTATCGGAACCGGCCGGTCTTGGTCGAGGATGGCGCATGGGTTGGAGCGCAATCTTTTGTCGCCCCGGGAGTCACCATCGGCACTGAAGCGGTGATTGCGGCGGGAAGTGTTGTGACACACGATCAGCCCGCTGGCATGGTTTGCGCAGGCAATCCATGCAGGCCCGTGAAAAGCCGCTGGCGATAACCTCAGACCCTGGCGCATCCAGCGATGGCCCGCGCCACCAGTTTCCCCCTCATGCCTCTAAATCCACAACTGCCACCTGTGCTTCCGGCTCTTATCGAACGCGACTATCGCCGCATCCTCGGAGTTCGATTCTTCGTCGGCGACGCGCCGGAGGCCGTCGAAATCGGCGCGCGCAGTAGTCTGGTCGTGGTGCCAGCGGCGCCAGCGCTGCTGGAATTGGGACGCGACCGCGCGTATCGTCAAGCACTGTTGGAGGCGGACCTGGCGATTACTGATAGCGGCTTCCTGGTTCTGCTGTGGAACCTCCTGATGAGGGATCGGATCCGGCGGGTTTCAGGCTTGGCGTATCTCAAGCTGCTCCTTCAACGACCGGAGTTTGGCGAGCGGGGCGTTGCGCTCCTGGTCATGCCTTCACAAATTTCCTTGGCACGCAATCTCCGCTGGCTGATGGCGCAAGGTTATGCCGTCCGCCGGGAAGACTGCTATGTGGCTCCTCAGTACGGGCGCGACGCCATCGCTGATGACTCGCTGGTCAAACTTGTCAATGAGCGCCGGCCGCGTCATGTGATCATCGGCTTGGGCGGAGGTGTGCAGGAAAAACTCGGCCTTTATCTGAAAAAACGTTCCACGGCCCGGCCTTCCATTCATTGCATCGGTGCGGCCATCGGTTTCTTGAGTGGAGATCAAGTTCGAATCCCAGCTTGGGCGGACCAATGGATTCTGGGATGGCTCTTTCGCTGCGCCGCAAACCCCGGACGTTTTGTGCCCCGTTACGCGAAGGCCTTGCAATTGCCGATGATGCTTTGGCGGTATCGTGGCCGGATGCCGGATTTGCGCGCCGGGTCCTGAATCTTGTTCAACTAACCTCCGTTGATTCGCATGCGTGGCCATCCTCCGGGCATTTCGTCATCGGATTCATCATTGCAGATGGGCGCGACGACCCGATCCGCTTCGTTTTCATGGAAATCGCTTTGGACCGGCCAGACGCTGGTTCTAATCGCACTTGGAACGTGCTGGCTCTTGTTTTTCGATGAACTTCGCGGTGAGTGGCAGATCAACGCGCAATACAGCTACGGTTATGTGGTGCCCTTGCTCACCGCTGTCCTGGTGTGGCGCCGCTGGCCGGAGCGCCCGCCCGCCTCGCCTCAAGGGCGCCTGGGGCTGGTTTGCCTCGCCAGCGCCGGGCTTCTCCTGTTCCAGTTGCCGCTGCGGTTGGTCGTCCAGGCCAATCCTGAATGGCGGCTGATTTACTGGTTTCACGGCTTCCAGGCACTGGGTCTGAGCTTTTGCCTTCTCTATTGGTTGGGCGGCTGGCGCTGGGTTCGATTTTTTGCGCCGCCCCTTGCCTTCTCGCTTATCGCGGTGCCTTGGCCGATGGAATTGGAGCAAATGGTCGTTCAGGGGCTGATGCGCTTCGTAGCCGGCTTGACGGTGGACGTGGCCGATTGGCTGAACATTCCGGCGGTCCAGGATGGAAACCTGGTCAAAATCGGCCTGGGCGCCGTGGGCATTGACGAAGCGTGTAGTGGCGTGCGCTCACTCCAATCCGCCCTCATGCTCTCCATCTTCCTTGGGGAGATGAACCGATTCTCGGTTTTCAGGCGCTTGAGCCTGCTGGGTGGATCCTTGCTCTTCGTGCTGATTGCCAATCTCACGCGGACAACCTTTTTGGTATGGCTCGCTGCCAATCGCGGCCTTCACCGGATGGAAGCGTGGCACGACACTGCCGGCGTACTTGTCATGGTCATCGTTCTTCCGGGCCTTATCTGGCTGGCCCATTTGATCAGGCCGCGGGAACAGCGGCTTCTCTCCAAAGGCGCGGCGCAAGCGCCGGTTTTCCCGCCTATACCGCTTTGGGCAGGCCTGAGTGTGATCGCTTGGATCGGGGCGACGGAAGCGGCCACTGAAACATGGTATCGCTTCCATGAAGTTCATCTGATCCCCAACCCTCGATGGACAGTGGCCTGGCCTGACCGTAGCCCGGAGTTCAAGAAGGGTAACGTGCCCGATCGGTCTCTGGCCATTTTGCGTTGTTCCAACAGCGAATCCGCTTCCTGGCAGGACCAGGAGGGCAACCAGTGGAGCGCCTTCATCCTGCGTTGGGAACCGGGGAGAAACTCCGCCCAGCTTGCCAAAGGTCATCGTCCTGAAATCTGCCTGCCTGCGGCCGGGCTGCGATTGGTCGAAGATTTAGGCCAGGTTGATTGGCAGGCCAACGGAATCGAGATGCTTTTCCGGCACGCGACCTTCGAGAATGGAGGCGGCCTTCTGCATGTCTTTTACTCCTTAAGTTCCGATTACCGTGCCCCCAGTGAGAAACCCTTGCTGGAAAATGGGACGCGAGCCAGCCGCTTGCAAGCCGTTCTGGCTGGCAAACGCAACCTCGGCCAGCAAATCCTCGAGATCGCGATCCACGGACCTGACTCCGGCGACGAAGCCGTCGCCCTGCTCAAGAAACAACTTCCCAGCTTGGTCCGAGGCAACTAAACACGGCGTCATAAGTAATTGCGCATGTCAAGACACAGCACACGAGCATTTGAGCGAGTCGGCTGCTAACTCTGACATTTGTTGGCCTTGACTTCCGTGGGCTGCCGCCGTTGCGCGGCCATCCCGCTGGCCGGCCCCGGGTCCGGGGCTGCGGTGGCCCGTTGGGAGCACGATGACACATTTCCCGTCCAATCTATTATGAAAATGCCGATGTCGCTAATGTTGGTCTTGGCTTTCCGGTGTTGTCTGGCTGGCCCGGTACCCACTTCATGAATCAGCCATAGTGGCGGGGAGGGTTGAACAGGAGCAGATTGGCATTCGGAGACGCCTATGACAGGATACAAGATTCTGGTAAATCGAGCGCCGGTATTGGCCATTTGGGCGGCGGTGGTGGCCGAACGTCTTGGATTCAATCACGACGAGGCGTTGTCCCTCGGCAAGGCGCTGGGCGGGCCGGGGTGAGGCGCGACGAGGCCACGCGCATTATGCAGTTCCTTTCTGCGCCTGCCGGATTATTTCATAGACTTCCTTGGCACGCTCAATCATGTCAAAGGCAGGCGGCGCATATCGGCCTGCGCCGGGCCAAGAGCCAGCGGGCATCCAGCGCCCCACCGGATATGCCGGGCCAAAGGTGATGGTGCCGCTTCCATCGCCACGCTCGCTGAGAGAAATGTCCGTGAGCGTGCGCAGGTTCAGCGATTTGATGTCTTGCGAGAAAAGTCCGCTGATGATGACTATCCGCTCGTTGGTGATGCCATAGAAGGTCTTCCCTCTGGTCAGCGCATCAACGATAAAGCGACCGAAAACGATGTACAGTCCGACCACAACGAACGGGATGCCCCACAGCATCATAAAAACCGGCGCTCCTTTTCGGACGACCGTCGTTTCCCAGAAAATGGCGAATCCGCACCACAAAACACTGAATGGAATCACAAAGGCGTCCGACCCTCGCAACCGAATGCCAGCGCGAGGCTGGCCGCTCCAGAGGAGCTTTTCCCCGGAAGACAACTGGCGCTCGACTGGTGATGAAGGGCTTTCCCACATAATTCATGCAATCACCGCTTTCGCATGGCGGCAGTATGCCGAGGTGCCGGCAGAAGTCGAGAATGTGGGCGGATAGGCCAGGCCTTGGGCAGCGGCGGGGGACCCGAAAAATACCTTTCGAGCACCTGAATTATCAATTCGCCAGGCACAGCATTCTCTCAGGAAACCGGTCTTTACAAAACCATTGGCGTGTTTCAAAATTGGACAGGTTTCTGCCTCGGCGCAGTAATCGCTTAAGATTCAAACTATGCTGAAGTCCCGACAAAAGTTGTCCCTTGGGTGGTTTTTAATAGGTTTGACTTGCCTTGCCGGTTTGGCGGCGGGCGAGCCGTCACCGGACGCGCGATGGCCGGCGGAAAAGGCCGACGCCTGGCTCGCGCAAGAGGGATGGCTGGTGGGATGTAATTTCTCCCCCAGTTCGGCCATCAATCAGCTTGAAATGTGGCAGGCCGATACGTTTGATCCTTCGACAATTGATCGGGAATTGGGCTATGCAGAAGCCTTGGGCTTCAACACGGCGCGTGTTTTCTTGCACAATCTCCTGTGGACACAGGATTCGGCGGGTTTTCTGGACCGGATGGAGCAGTTTTTGAAATTGGCCGACAAACATCATATCAAGCCGATCTTCGTCTTTTTCGATTCCTGCTGGGACCCCGACCCGAGGCTGGGCAAACAACACGATCCGAAACCGTTTGTGCATAATTCCGGATGGGTGCAATCGCCTGGCCGGGAATACATCGAGCATCCGGAGCGGCTCGATCAATTGAAGGGTTACGTGGCAGGGGTCCTGGCTCGTTTTCGCTCTGACCAGCGGATCGCGTTCTGGGACCTTTTCAATGAGCCGGATAATTTGAACGATTCGTCCTACGGCAAAGCCGAATATCGTCACAAACGGCGGGCCGCGTTGTTGTTGCTGGAGAAAGTCTTCGCCTGGGCGCGCGAAGCGAGAACCAGCCAACCGGTTAGTTCGGGAGTTTGGAAAGGAAACTGGTCCTCATCCTCCACTCTTTCCGATTTTGAAAAAATCCAACTGAACCAGTCCGACATTATCACGTTCCACAATTACGGAAAACCGGATGACGTTAAACAATGCATTGCCAATCTGCGCCGCTATCATCGCCCGATTATTTGCACCGAATACATGGCGCGGCCGGCTGGCAGCACTTTTGATCCGATCCTGGGTATTTTCAAACAAGAGAATGTGGGCGCCTGCAACTGGGGGTTTGTTTCGGGCAAAACGCAAACCATTTTCCCTTGGGACTCATGGACCAAACATTACACCAATGAGCCTCCGCTGTGGTTCCACGACATTTTGCGAAAGGACGGGACGCCGTACAAGACTGAAGAAGTGCAATACATCCGCCAACTGACCCTGGGCCCCGCCGCCGGCAAAAGACCATGACTGCCAAAATTGCGCGCTTGGGACGTCCGGTAATTTCAAGGCAGTTTGGATAACGGGGTGATTTGAAGGTCGGAAAATGCGGCGCGCGTGTCCACTACCCGCAAACCAATGGAACCGGAACTGAATGTGCTATCGTGCGCTTGCAGTAATGGCGCTCCATCGCAAGCGATTTCAATCTGGTTTCGCTGTGCGGTGACCTTCATCTCACATTGAGCGCAAAGAGACAGAGAGAGTGGAGCGGACGCGATTTCATGCCAGACTTTTCCATCCGTAAAACCGAGCACCAGACTCCTTTTGCCGGTGTCGATACCGGCAAAATAACCGCGCTGCCCGTTGTAGCCCACGAAAGGAGTGCTGATGCGAAATAGTAAACCGGCTTGGCCATGTGGTTCGAGCAACCCAATGGTTGCCGTCAATGTGAAATTGGTCCAAAGGCCGCCATCGAACACGACCTTCTCACCGGAACGAAACTCATTGATCGGCCGGCCGCGAAGTTCCCCCAGGCAAAGCTTTCCGCCTTCCAAATGAAGGAGTTGGTGATGCCCAAAATAGGACCAGTTGTCCAAATCGTTTGCGCTGGCAAACTGAAAACGGCGCGCTCCTGTGAAACAATGAACACTCTCGCCGGAGGGCGCGCGCAGCAGTTGGCCGGCTGCAACGGGGCGGCCGAAATCCGGAAGCCCGTCTGGTTGCCAGGTGTAAGGTTGTACGAAAACCGCCCGGCGCCAACCATCCTGACGGTCCAATTTGGCATGGTAGATCAGCCAGTCCTCTGACCCATCCGGGGACTTGACAAAAGAATTGTGGCCGACGCCGTATGTTGCGGCCGTCGATTCAAAAGCGGGTTTGGGATACTTGATCCAGTTCTCCGGCCGGAGAGGATCGGTTCCGGGTTTCAACTCCAGCAGGCCGATTTTATAGGAAGGCTGCCAGGAACCGCTGCAGGAAAAGGTGACAAAGATGCGGCCGTTGTGCTGAAGGACTTCCGGGGCTTCATTGAGTCCGCGGCCATGCGGCGATTCATCAACACGTTCCCAAAGAAAGTCATCATTGGCGCAAAGACCAATCCGCGGTGCCGCCACGGTCAGCGGGTCCTTCATCGGGGCGATGTAAAGGTGCTGGATGTCCTGTTCGTCCTGCCAGCCCGACCATATGGCGTAGAGGCGGTTGCTTGATTCGAGCACCGTCAGATCGATCGCCCAGCGGTTGTTGGATGCCAGATCAGGATCATCGCCTGTGTAGAGCGGGCCGTGTAAAGTATAAGAACCGAAAGGATCCAATCCCGAGGACTGAAGCACCCAGGCGCGATGGTCTTTGTTCTGTCCATCGGATGCCGCGAAATAGATGTACCATCTTCCGTCCAGCAGATGCAGTTCCGGCGCCCAAACTTCCCGTGAAGCAGAGCCGCTGGCGGGCGCGGTCCAGACTACATGCTTGGGTCCCAGAACGGTCAGCCGGTCCGACATCCGGACGGAAATCGCGCAATTTGCTTCCGAAAAGCAGGCTAAATAATGTTCCTGGTATTGCACAATCCACGGGTCCGCGTGTTCACCAATGGGATTTGCAAAGTAATGGGCCGGCGGTCCGGCCACCGCCAGGCCGGCGCAAAGCAGAAAATTCAAAAGAGCCAGGCTGGCGACGCATTTCATGCTCATGGGGATTGGAGGCGGTAGAATTGCATGAAGTTGGTCATGGGCAGCGTGATGGTGGATGCGTTGTTCCAGTTGGTCGGAGCGTTCGTGACAAGACTCCAGGCGGGTGCCAATAAATTTGTTGTCGAGTAGAGTTCCATTCCTCCTGCCCATTGTGGCCAGGACAAACTGAACCCGCTGGCGCCTTGCGTGAAGGTGATGGCCGGTTGCACGAAACTGGCCGTGAGCGCGGCATTCGTCGGCGGCACAATGAAGTCATGGGTCGCCGTGCCGCCATCAGACCACAGCACAAAGTTGTAGTTGGTTGAATCAAGGCTTTGGGGTGAAGGCGCGCTGATCACGTGGTTCATCCCGACGATCTCGGCGAGCGGGTTGGCGCTCGTCACCGGCTGGCCGTCCAGGGTGATGTCCAGGCCGCTGGGCACCGTTGCCAGCGTGACCAAAGCGGTTTCCGGGAAAACCTCCGTTGAGACAGACTGCGTGTTCCCATTCGTGTCGGTGACGGCAAGGCTCACCACGTAAAAAGCATTGGTGGAGGCAGGGCCGTTGGTTGGGATTGGATAACTGCCGCTGGTAACGCCCGTGATCGGGCCGAACGCAGGAACGGCCAGCCCATTGCTATAAAATTCCCCTGACCAGGCGAAGGAGCTTGCCGGCAGGGCGTTCCCGGCATAATCGGTGGCGGAGCCGGCAAATATCAACGTTGATCCGCCGGAATAAAGTGTGCCGTTCGCAGGCAGAATAATCGTAGGAACGGGTGCGATCAGTCGGGCCAGGGGAACAGGCGAGGAATTCAGTGAAACCGAGCTCATCATGCCATAGAAGAAAGGGTCGGCCGGATACTGGCTTTTGCCCAGGTAACATTGCGTGGTCCCGATGTCGGAGGGAAGAAGATTTACGCTATTATTGACAGCAACCGCGTTGCCGTTCAAATAAAGGATCCCTTCGCGGCCATCCATGACCACGGCCACATACGTCCACTGGTTCACCGGAAAAGCCGAGGGCGATTCGATCTCCTGGTTGTAAACGCTGATATCGGTCGTGATGGAGCATTGGGCCAGATTGGAGGAGTCGGATGCAGTCAAAAAGAAATAATCCTGGTCGTTTAGGCCAAAGTCGAAAACGCGTTCCCACTCGCTTCCGCCCTCCCACTTCACCCACCCGGCGACGGTTTGAGCGGCTCCGGCCCCGGCGGGCAGGCTGACGTATTGGCCGCTGCCCGATAAATTGAGCACCTCGCCTCGGGGAAGGGTGTTCTCGATGGAAGCGCCGCCTTCGAGCGTGCCGTTATACAGGTTGCTGGCGTCCTGCGCGCCTGTTTTAAACGGGTAAAAGGACGCCCAATTGGTTGGCCCTGCCGCCGCCGCCGGATAGATATTGTTGGAATTCGTCGCGGTGCGGCCCGCCGTGTCCATGGCCGAGAGGACAAATTGATAATACCCGCTGGCGGCCCCGGCGCCGCCAGGAACCAGGAAGGTCCCGTTGGTCAAGCCCGTCCATGGTCCGGCAACGGTATTGGTCACTCCCGCGTTGATGAAATTCACCATCCACACGAGATTGGAGGGGGGGATGGGTGTGTCATAAAGATCATTCGCGCCACCGTTGAATGCGACCAAGGCGCCTGGAGTGTAGAGCGCGCCCTGCGCCGGCTCTCCGATGCTGATTTGCGGGGCGGTGATCTGGTTGGAGGCAAGCGGGTAGGAGAAGATGCGCACGTCACTGAGTTCTCCGCTGAAGTAAGGGTCAGCCGGCCATTGGCTGCGGCCCAGGTAAATATTGGTCGCGTTGAGGTTGGCCGGGACGAGGTTGGCGTACAAGTTGGTGCCCACTGGGACACCATTGGTGTAGAGCACCACCGAGGCGCCGTTCATGACGACGGCCACGTGCGTCCAGACGCCGACGGGCAGGGGACCCGGGGCGTCAATGATTTGCTCCCCCGGGATGCTATCAACGCTAATGTTGAAGCGCAGGTCGCCGCTGGAGGCTTCGGGCGTCAGGACGCTGTAGAAGTTGGTGTCATTGCCGAAATCGTAGATGCGTTGCCAGGCCGCGCCGCCGTTCCATTTGACCCAGGCCATAAACGTCTGCATCCCGGACAGACCCGAAGGGAAACTGACATACTGATTGTTCCCGGAAAGGCTCAAGACGTTGCCGCGACTCGGATCATTGACGAATGAAGCCCCGCCTTGCAACGTGCCGTTGTAGTGGCCGTTGGCGTCGCTGGCATTGGCGTGCAATGGGTAATAGGAGGACCAGCCCGCCGGCGGGTTAGCCGGCCACAGCGTGGCTGTTACGCTGCTTTGCCGGTTGGAATTGTCCGTGGCGTTCAGGACGACCATGTAATTGCCGCCGCCCGTGGCGTTGGTGGGTATGCCAAATGTGCCATTGGTCAAACCGGCGGCCGGACCATACACCACGTGGGTGACGCCATCCTGCACATATTCGATCTGCCAGCTTAGATGACTCGCGCTCAACGGCACGGCGGCAAAGTCTGTGGCTTCGCCGGCGAAGTTGATCACGCGACCCGGCCAATAGACGGAGCCGTTGGGTGGCTGTGAAATCTCCGGCAAAGGAGCGACCATCTCCTGGGGCGTGAGAGCGCTGGAATAGACACGGAAGCTGGCGTACTGGCCGTTGAAGTAAGGGTCAGCGGCGAATTTGCTTTGTCCCAACGCATTGGTCTGCGGAGCGACATTGAGAGGCAGAAGATTCATGGTGGTATTCGTGGCCACTGGCAGGCCGTTGACGTAGAGAACTCCCTGAGCGCCATTGAGAGTGGCGGCGACGTGCGTCCAGACATTGGTCGGGAGAGGATTGGTCCACTGCACCGTCTGGAGATTGCCGCCCGGATTAATGTCGCAACGCAATACATTGTCGCTGGACGCGGCCGTGAGCATCACCGTCGCGGCAGTGTTGACGCCAAAATCAAAAATGCGCTGCCAGGCCGCGCCTCCCCGCCAGTTGACCACCGCCACAAAGGTCTGCCCGTAGCCGACGCCCGGCGGAAGCCAGACATATTGATTGGAGCCGTTGAGATTGAGGACATGGCCGTAAACCGGGTTGGTTTGAATCGAAGCGCCATTCTTCAACAAGCCGTAATACTGTCCATTTTCGTCGCGGGCATCGGCCTGGAACCTGTAAAGCGCGGACCAATTGTTGGTGAAGGCGGGCCAATTGTCCGAAGTCCATGAGAGCGGCACGAGGGCCAAGTCGGGCGCGCCATAGGCCCCATATTGCGGCGCCCAGGCATTGGCGTCATAGTAATGATAACTCCACCATTGGCTGCCTCCCTGGGACAAAATGCCCACGTGACCGGGGCCGGTGAATTTTCCCGTGGCTTCCTGAAACAGTGTGCCGCCGTTGTCCACCATGTTGACTCCATTTTGGTCCAAATAAGGCCCGGTGACACTGGTGCTGCGGCCCATCCGAATATTGTAGGTGCTATTGACACCGGAACAACAAGAGCCCCAATCCGCAAAAAGATAGTAATAGCCGCCCCGCCGGTAAAGATACGAGGCCTCGATGGAGCTATTGTAAGCCAGTTGGGTGGTGGGCGAGTTGGGCGCGATACGCAGGCCGGTGGCGGGATTCAGTTGCACGATATAAATGCCATTCCAGTAGGATCCAAATGCCATCCACAAGTTACCCGCATTATCCCACGTAAAGCTGGGGTCAATTGTATTGTAGGGCGAGCCGTTGGTGGATTTGATGACAGGTCCCTGGTCCGTCCATTGGTAAGCCGGATCTGCCGGGTCCAGCGTAGGATTGGTCACAAGCCCAATGGCCGAAACCTGGCTGCCCCAAGTGGACACGGCGTACCAAAGGTGGTATTGGCTGTTGAAATAGAGAACATCGGGCGCCCAAAACAGCCCGCTAAAGCCGGGCACGGCATTGGTCGTCCACGCCGGAGCATTCTCGAATACCGGCGGTCCTGAAGACCAGAAGACCTTGTCGGACGAGGATTTAGAAAGGATCCCCTGCCCCGTGTAAAACACATAATAGCGATCCTTGCACTGGATGACGGTGGAGGGATCGTGGGTCGTGAGATAGCCGCGCAAAGACGGGCCGGAGGACTGCGCGTTAACGTCGGGGCGACAAAGGCTCAGACTGACGACGATGAACAGCAGCCTGAATAACGTTGTTCTGCTTTCCGTGAGGGTACTTTCAGGTAAAGACATTGAGAGCAAGTCGAACTTCAAAATTGAAAATAAACTCCGGAGTCTGTGGTCAATGTATTAGTCATATTCGCAAAGGGACGCCATTCGACGTGGTTGTCGAGGAAACAGATGTTGCCGCCCGCCGGGGATTCGTTCGCGTTCACGTGCGCCGTGCGGACGGACGTGCCTCCCGCTGCGCCGATGTCGTAGTAACGCCGCCCGCCCGCGAGGGACGACTCGAAAATCGTGGCATCTATAATCATCTCGGTGGCTGAAACGCCCCGCGTCCCCCGCCCCCGGGTGATTTTGGTCACCATGTTTGTTCCGCTGATGGCCGCATTCTCGTCGTTGGTCATGATGGGACTGTCGGGAAACAGCCAGCCATACCCGGTAACGACATAGGTCGGAAACGCATTCCATGCGTCCGGCGTGCCGTTGTTGAAAAGATAATATTCATTAGGGCAATAGAAGATGGTTGTGCTATGGGCCACGTTGGCCATTAGATTGCTGGCGACCAACCTGTCCATGTCCCAGAACCAAACTCCTTGGTAATCCAAATCCGGCAGCAGATCGCGGTTGTCCTGGGCATACATCAGCGTCGCAACCCCCAATTGGCGCAGATTGCTCTTGCACTGCGCCCGCTTGGCTTCCTCCTTCGACTTGGCCAGGGCCGGCAAAAGCATCGCTGCCAAGATGGCGATAATGGCGATGACGACCAGCAACTCAATCAGCGTAAAAGCAAACAGTGATCGTTTCATCGCGTCGCTAACTTACTCCGCTGTTCGCTTTCAGGCAAGCCGTCCCCGCCGGCCGCAACCGGCGGGGAGGTTGTCTCCCCTTAGCGGATCAGCCTGTAAAACTGGCTGCTGCTCGAGGCGGGTATTGTCAGTTGCCAATTGGTCCCCGCCAGGGCAGGCCCGTTCGTCAGGGTTGTCCACACGGCTTTCGGGCCGAGAGTCGGGCTGGATTCCACCGCAAAGCCGGCGTTGGCCAGCGGCCACGCCAGCACGATGCTCCCGCTGCTGGCCGAGGCGCTCAGGCTGGCGTTTGTCGTGGACAACGGAGTCAGCGCGCCGAGAGCATCGGAGGCCTCGATCTCCTCATCGGACAGCCGCCCCTGGTAAATGCGATATTCCTGCACCGAGCCGTCAATTCCCGGGTCGCCGTAGGGCGAATAGCCGATCCAGCTTCCTCCGGTTCCCGCCTGGCTGACCGGCGCGACGTAGCCGTTGCCCGATGAAAACGGCACAGCATTGGTGTAAAGATCGATTGACCCATCGCCCAACACGCAGGTCAAGTGAACCGTAACACCGATCATCGGTGAGGTGGTCGGGCCGATGTTGATCCCGCCATAGGGCGCGCTGTAACTGAAAAACACCGCGTTCGCGCCCGGATTCCACGCCGGGGCGAAATACAGCTCGTTGTTGGCGCCGCTGCCGCTCGGTTGGTTGGGGTCGGCAAACTCCCAGAGGCGGGACCAGTGTTGTTGACCGCTGCTGATGGTGGCCCAAATGTCCATCGTCGCCGCGTCAAAAGTGCTCAACAACCCGCCAGGCAGCGCGACGTAATCGCCCGATCCGCCGTCCAGTTGCACTTGCCCGCCGGAGATGTTGGCCGTGCCGACGAGAGTCCCGTTGGCTGCGCCGACCGAATCGTTGGCGTCGTTGGTGAAGGTGTAACGATGGACCAGCACCGCTTGGTTCTTGACCCGGACGACCGCGCTGCTGTTTTTGCCTTGGTAGGTCGCGCTCAAGGTGACCGTGCCGGGCCGGTAGGTTGTCAGCAAGTTCTGCGGGCTGACGCTGATGATGTTCGTGTCGCTGGACGTCACCACCAGCCCCGCCTCCATTGCCATCGCGTTGGGCAGCAGGTTGAAGTTAGTCAGATTGGCGTAGTTGGCCAGAATAACCGGGGCCACCAAGCTGCTGAAAGCCGGATAATTCGTGGCCACGACCGAAATGGAAGCGAGCGCGTCCCGGGTTCTGAGCTTCAAATTCGACCGCCGTGATTCGCCCATTCTTGTATTGGCTCATTCCAGTGCTCGTGGTGATCCAGATGGTTCCTGATCGAGCCGCATGCACACTGCTGACTAGCTCGTTCGTAAATCCAAGCGACGGCAGCGCCGTCCTCAGAGTGGCAAGGCTCACGCGGAACAACCCGGCGGCGGTGCCCACCCACAATTGGCCCCGGCCGTCGGCTGCCAAGCTGGTAACCGACTCGTTCTGAGCGCCGTCGGTGAAGCGGCGAACCACGCCGGCGGACAGCCAAAACAGCCCGCTTTCCCGAGTGCCAATCCATAACCGATGCATATCGTCTTCGCAAAGACTTGTCACCGCCACCACTTGATTTGATCCCGCACCGGGCAAACTGACCCTGTCAAACTCGACCCCGTCAAACCGGGCCAATCCGCTTGCAGTGCCAACCCACAGATATCCGTCCTGCGTCTGGAGCAAAGCCGTTACAGTGTCATCGAGCAGTCCGTCCTCACGCCCCCAGCGATGAAATGACAAACTTTCCGATGGAATGGCAGGTCCGGCCCGCAGCACGTCAGCCCATACAATCAGAAGCGGCAGCAATAGCCAACGATGTCCGTTCCACAGAGCCATGGGCGTACTGTAGAATCCACCGCTTGCAAACTAAAGCCCAATTCTTTTGCTTTCACACCGTCTGAGAACAGAGAATTCTCGGCGCGGAGGGTGCCGGTTGTGACGAAAGAGCCGCGAGGCAGAACCCAAGCACCGTAAGTGCTTGGGGCCGAGGGGTTGTGTATGGCGGGAGTGGCGGGGCTTGAACCCGCGACGAATCGTTGAGTATCAAGGGCTTAGGTGGCCTGCCCTCACAAATAGCCTCACAAATTCCCGGCGTCCCTGCCGATTTGCAACCGGTCATTGATGCCTGGGTGCGGTTGTGCGTCCCGTTGCGGAGCGCCATCCTCGCTATTGTCGGTGTCGCTGGAAAGGAGGAGGGCGAGTGAAAAAGGAATCCCGCCGAATTTGCGTCGGCGACTCAACGCAAAGCACGCAACAGGCGTTTCGGGTGGACCGCATGAACCGGCGAAAGACCGGCTGCGTTAAACGCCAGCAGCAAGGCGTCGTCATCCATATCCAGCAGGTGCCTGATTACCGAAACGGGTTTGCCTTTGCGCGTTACGATTTCGGGTTCAGGCAATGTTACTTTCACGTTTCAAGGATAATCGGCTCTGCCAGAGAGGGCAAGCGGTTACCGCTTACGATCGTTCAGACGAAGCCGCCCTTTGATCCGGTGCCTGAGAATACGGTTTTCCTGCGCTAAATATTCGTTTCGGGCAAGGAGTTCCTGGTCAACCGAACCCGTGATATAGGCCAACAAACTCACTATTGCTTCTGCACGGCCAGCGCGTCCAGAAGGAGTTTAGGCGCGGGATTGTTCGTGAGCCACCGCAACTCAAACACATGCCGTCCTTTGGTCATCCGCGCATCCCAACCCGGATACCAAGCCAGGTTGCGCTCGGAGTAGGCGCCAGAAGGTGGCGGGGATGAAGAGTCCGGTGGACGCCACTGCAAGTTGAGCTCAGAGAAGGCGCCACGCGAGATGGACGCATTGATGTCCAACAAAGGATAGCTCTCCAAGGGCAGTCTCATTCCGTCCAAGATTAGTTCATATTTGTGGGCTACCGCTGGGGAGTCACAGGCGACACGGACCTTGTAGACGCCATCGGCTGGCACGTCCACGTCGAATCGAACCGACGGGTTGGGCCCTTGGAGCGCCAGAAGCGAAGACCCGTAGGCGCCCTTGACCGGAACAGGCGATGTCCCCCACGAAGCGCTCGCTCCTTCGGCCGTCAGCAAGGTTGCGTTGAGTGGCTTGACCGGGGCCGTCGGATAGACGCAGCCCACGAACGTGCGGATCTCTTCCGCCGTAAAATCGTAGTGGTTCACTGAGAGCAATCTTTGGTCGGGACCTCGAATCGTCAAGTCGGCCTTGATTCCGCCCGGCACGTGCCACAGGTCGCCCAGTTCGGCGCGTTGAAGCACTTTGACGACGGAGTCCGCCGGCAAGTCGAACCGCCGTTCCACCTTCTGCACCACTTGGCCGGCATAAGATTTGAGCACGTACCGCAACTGGCAGTTGGTCCAAGACTTGTACCAGTAATCGTTGGCGACGCGCAGGTCGGATGCGCCCAAGGGGTCAAACCGGAGGATGGGCAGCACCGGCTGACAGGCCTCCTTGACTCCGTAATAGGCCTTGAGCGGTTGGCCGGCGAAGTTCACCGTGCCGAGAAAGGCTGTGGGAAGCGCGTCATCGAAACGGCAGTAGATGCATGACGTCGTGGGCTCGAACCGTTGTCCGCGCGTGACTTCGTACATGGATTTCATGACCTGCCAGAAGAACCGCTCGCTGGCATCCACTCTTTGGAAAACGTAATCGCGGATGCGCTTGGTCGGCCAGTAGATCGGCGGGGGGCTTTCCATATAGGCCGGGCCGTCAACCTGCCGATAGGAAGCGAATGTCTCCCAGAAATACTCCGCGCCGTCGAAGCGGAAAAGGTCGTCGCCAAACATGGCTTTGAGATTCTTGAGGTCGGAGATACCGTAGGCTCCGGTCTCGCTGATGAAGCCGAATTTCAACCCCGCCCAGAACGGCGTGCAACGGGTAAAACTGTCCTCCTGGGTGGGATAGACGTGAACGTCAAAATCCCCGCCGCCGCAAGCCCGGGTCATCGGCCGTGTTGAATCCAGTGATTTCATCAGTTTGACGACGGCGTCGGTAAAGCCTTCCTGCCCGCCTTCGTTCCAAGCAGAGTAACCGATGACACAGGCGTGCGGCCGCGTTTGGCGGATGGTTTCGGAAACAATCTGAAGAATGTCCTGGTGAACCCGCTCGCTGACCGAGTAAATCCATTGCAGCGGCGTCTCCTGCCATACCATCATGCCCATCTCATCACACAGCTCGTAAAACTCGGGTGAAGACTGGTGGGTCGTGATGCGGGCCAGATTCAGACCGGCATCCTTCATCAACTGGAGGCGATAACGGTAGGCGCGTCGGTCCATCAGTGACTCCCAGTGAGGGTCGTCGTAGAGCATCCCTTTGAGGAAAATGCGATGGCGGTTAACGTAGAGGCAATTCTCCTTGGCGTTGTATTCGGCCTGTTTAACGCCCACCCGGGAAACGTGCCGGTCCAGGCGCTCGGCGCCACGCCACACTTCGATTTCCAGTGTGTGCAAATTGGCTGGCCCTTGCTCCCATGGCCACCAAAGCATGGGTTGGTCAATGTCGAACGAAAACTCGACCGGAGTGTTCTCCCCCGCCGCCACCTCCACTTTGTCCTCGAAGACCCGTGGCTGCTGGCTGCCAGGCTCGGTCAGGCGGCATTTCACCGTCACGGCTTGCTGGTCCGAAACAGAGCAGCGAACCGTTACCTTGGCCCGCTGCCGGTCCGGCTGGATGTCGCTAAAGGCCCAAACGTCTTTGACGGCCGATTCCCCTCGTCCTTCCAGAAATACGGAGCGATAAATGCCGCCCATGCTGCCTTCTTCGGCGTAAGGCATAGCGATGTCGTCCATTGCGTTGCCCTTGGCAAGAGTCTTGAAATTGGCGAAGCCGGGGTCCAACGGACTCTCGACACGAACCACGATAGTATTGGGGGCACCCTTTTTGATGGCCGTGGTGGCATCCAGCTTGAACGAGGAGAAGGCACCCGTGTGCCGCCCCACATAGGTTCCGTTGACCCAGACACGGGCATCGTAGTCCACCCGCTGGAAGTGGAGTTCCAGGACGTTTCCCGGGAATGCCGCCGGCACATTGAAAGCGCGTCGGAACCAAACCACACCATGATAGTCCAGGCCCCGCACGTACCATTGTGAGGGAACGGCCATTTTGCCCCAACCCGTCGAATCTGCTTCGGAATCAAACCAGTTCTGGCGCATTCCTTGATTGCCAGGGTCTACCCGGTATTGCCACTGACCGTCCAGGCGTATTGTCCGTGCCGGATCACGTTGCGCCTCCAACCACGAAGGGCCGCCGGCGGGGGCGCTGGGAGGCGTTGATTGAAGCTGCCGGCCATTGTAGGTGAGAACATTCATCCGCAGGCCGCTTTGGCGCAGAGTCAATCCTTCAAGAATGAGAAAGGCATCGGGGTCGGTGCACTTGAAACGCAATTCGCGCAAGGGCCAATCCTTGTGGGCCAGGGTGTGGCTGAAAACCATGAGTTGTTTCTTCGGCTCGACATCGGCCATATCACCGAGATGATAGAAGAGTTTGGGAGCATCCGGTTCCACCAAGGCTTCTTGATCGTAGAGACCCCAGGCGAATTGCGCCTCCGGCACAAAAGAACCATAGCGCGTTCCCGCGACATTACGGCCGGCGACCAAGGGCACCATCTCTTCCTGGCCGTTCTCGTAAACAAGAACGTAATTGCCCACCGGTGTCTCCACGTCGGGCGCGCAATCGAATCCGCCGCCGACATGGCCGAGGAAACAGGCTTCCACCGCCGCCTGGCCGCGCAGCGGAATAATCACCCCCGAGGGAAAGGCCTGCGGTGGTCTTTGTGGATTTCCCCGGGCCTGAAACTCGTAGATCACCGGGCCGTATTGCCCGTCAATGGTGCTGGCCACATCCATGTAGATGCCCGAGGCTGTGATATTGGGCACGGGAAAGGCGATCCACTGGCCAGTGCGTTTCTCGTTCTTAACCTCGGCCACCACTTTGGTGGAGCCATCGGGCAACTTGAGGCCAATGGTGTAATCCTTGGGCGCATGCCGTCCGCCGCGCCAGCCCAGGAAGCGCACCTCTTTGACCAATTGCGGGGTCTTGAAATCTATGCGAAGGTTGCCGCCTGGGCCGTTATCCCCGGCATACCAATACGTGCCCGGGTCGCCATCGTTGGCCTGGTCGGCCGGATTGGAATCTCGGGCCGAGCCAGCGTGAGCGGTTCCGCCGTTGGCGGTGCTTGAGACGACATCGTCGAGGTTCCGCGAGGTCCACTTTGATCCCGCCACGCGGATGTTGCCCTGGTAGCGGGGATACCAGTAGGGCACCCCCTGGCGTTTCCAGACATCCATGCGAAACGAGGCGTGAGACCAAAAGCCAACCTGGTAAAGCTCGAAGTAATGGTCGTTGGCAAACGGCCGCAAATCCACACAGCGAAAGCCGCCAAGCTTCAGGAAGCCATCCTGCGGCACCTGCGCCCGGCAGAGCGAGAGGTGGAAAATGATAATCAGCGGAAGTATCACTCGCGAGAGGTGGCTTGGGATATGAGTATTCATACAAACGAGAGCAGTTTAGAGTCGGCGACAACCTTGGGAATGCTTGCAATTAACTTCATCATATTCAAAACAGAGCCAGGCTCCGGCTGCGTCACCACATAAACCAATAAGCGAGAATCGTGATGCCGGTCAGTAGGGCCAAGTGCAGCCGCCAATCCGAAATCCCCCTGAAGGGTTCCCATTTGCGGTTCCAATCAATCGTCGTGCCCACGAGCTTTTCCGGGCTGGTCTTCCGGGTGAAGGCTGAAACCAAAAACAGGACGCCGGTGATAATGGCCGTCCCCAAGACCCCGCGGTAGGTATAATTTTCCGTGAAGGTGGTGTGGAGGACTGGAAACAGGCTCGCGGCGCGCGCCGGCGGCATCAGGGCGTCAACCACAAAGATGGAACAGAGAACAAGTCCGACGAACACGGAGGCCGCCGCTCCCTTGAAGGTGACTTTTTTGCTCATGATGCCGAAGGCAATCGCCGGAGTCAGAGGCATGACCAGATAAGAGTTGATCGTCAGCAGATACTTGAAGATGCCTTCGGGCTGGATGTAAACAACCCAGGCCGCGCCGCAGCCCAGAAACGCGGCGAAAGCGATTGCAATTCGCCCCCATATAACCTGGGCACGATCGCTCGTTTCGGGGTGGAAACGGAGCAGGAAGTCCCGCACGCTCATGGTGGAGATGGAGTTCATGACGGCGATCAGGGCCGAGATAACGGCGCCCACCAGAGCCGAAAGCACGTAGCCTCGAATGCCGGTGGGGAGCATTTCATTCAGGATGGTGACGAAGGTGGTGCGGGATTCGCGGCCCGGATAGAGAGCCAGGGCGATGACGCCGGGCAGCGCGAAAATGAAAGCGGGCGTCAGCTTGAGGAGCGCCGCAAACATCGTGCCCCAACGCGCCTGATCGAGGTCGCGCGCGCCCAGGACCCGCTGGACATTGACCTGGTCCATGCCCCAGTAAAAAAAGCCCCCATAGGTGGCGGTCATCAGGACGCCCCAAAACGGAAATATTCTGTCCGTGTAAGGTTTGTGCATGTGCAGGGCGTCGGGCATGGGGGAAGCTAGTATGGCCTGAGAGAGGCCATGCCAGCCTCCGACTTTGTGCAGGCCGATGAAAACGACCAAAGCGGACCCCAGGAGCATGATGGGGGCGTGGATGGCGTCCGTATAAGCCACCGCCCCAAACCCGCCAATCATCGTAATAACAGCCGTCGCGGCCGCCAGCGCGAAGATGGTGGTCATGACGTCCCATCCCACCAGGCTGTGCAGAACCAGCGCTCCTGCATAGAGGGAGAAGGCCATCTTGGTCACGATGCAGATGAAGAGCATCAGCCCGGAAAAGCAGAGGCGCGCCGTGGGACGATAGCGCAGTTCGAGAAACTCCGGGATGGTGAACACCCGGTTCTTCATGTAATAGGGAATCAGCACCCCGGTGGCAAAGCCCAGGCTGATGATCGCGGTCAACTCGACGGTCCCCGCGCAAATCCCGTAGCGGTAGGAGTCACCGGACAAGCCCACCAAGTGCTCGGCGCCGATGTTGGTGGCGAAAAGCGAGGCGCCCACCGTCGGCCATAAGAGCCGGCGCCCGGCCAGGAAGAAATTGTCACTGCTCGCGCTCTTGCGCGTGCGCAACGCGATCCAAAGCCCTGCCGCGATGTTCGCAATGAGGGCGCCGATGCAGATAAACCAGTCCAGCCGGGTTAGCGTCAGAGACATGACTTCATTCCACTTAACAAGGTCCTCTCCCAAACAGCGGCGGCGGGACCGCGCCCGCCGCCGCCAACCTCATCAACCCTGTTTTTATAGACGCCGCACTAGAGTTTCACACGATAAAACATCTGGGCACCCGACGGGGTGACAAGATATGAGGGTGCGACAGCCCCTGTGATTGTCGCCCAAGGCCCGTTCAGACTGGGGGCCGATTGCAGCGTTCCGGCCGGCCAGAGAACGAGCAGGCCGCCGGCACTGGGTGTGATGGCCATGGTCACCGGCCCGGCCGCATCAAAGCTCTGGCCGCTCTGGCCGGCGGCGTAGATGCTCTCCGCTTCCGTCGGAGCCAAGGCGCGGTTCCAGAGGCCCACGTCGTCCAGATCGTAGGCGCCGCCGGTACCGTTGCCGGGATACGTTCCCGTGGGGTCCTGGCCGAGGTAGATGCCGTTGGTGGTGTCAATACTGTCCAACGGCCCGGTCGGGGTGGCGGAGACCTCAACGCCATCCACGTAGGTCGTGATATTGCTGGCGAAGGAGACGGTCAGCACGATGCTGTGCCAATTGCCGTCATCGGTCACCGGGCTTCCGGGCACGGGATCCGCGGCTCTCGCCCCGGTGCCGTCGGCGGCGAAGAGGGTCCACTCTGGATGCCCGGTATCGTCCGTCACCACCCAGCCAGGATTGTAGGTTGAACTCTTGGCGTTGCAGATCATCGGCAGAGCATTGGGCAGCCCGGTGTATCTGACCCAGAAGGCGACCGAGAAATCGGTGCCGAGAGCAGAGGCGGGGCCAAAGGCAAACTCCGAGGAATAAGGCACGGAGACGTAGTTGTAGGTGCTGTTACTCACAACTGTGTTGACGTGAATGGCGCCGTTGCCAATCTTGCCCGGCGAGATGAACGTGGGCGAACCACCGGCGCTGGCGTTGTTGTTCTGGCCGGACGTATCACTGTAAGAATTACCCTCAAAGGGAAGGTGCAGCACCAAGCCGTTGGTCAGATTGGGGAAGGCATACGGCGGCAGAACCGCCAACGCCGCCGCCTGACTGGTCACCGGGGCGACACCATTGGCGACCACCACAGCATAGTTGCCGGAATCAGCGAAGGCGGCCGTGGGAATGGTCAGGCTTTGGTCAGTGGCCCCAAGAATGGGCATTCCGTTCTTGGTCCATTGATATGTCAACGGCGCCGTCCCCGCGGAAGCCATTACGTTGAATGTCACCGGCTGGCCCAGATAGACGGTCTGCGGCGCCGGTTGCACTCCGATGACGGGAGCCGTCGGGCCGTTGAGGGCGACCTGAAAGAGGTTTGAGACCTCCGCCGCCGAGAGGTTGCGGTTGAACAAGGCCACGTCGGAAATCATTCCGGGCCAAATCCAGGTGCCTTCGCTGGATCCGATGGTCACCGACATGTCATTGGTATCCGTAATGCCATAGCCGGCTCCGCTGACATCCAATACGCCGTCAAAGTAAAGGGTTCTCACGCCCTGATCCAGAACGGCGGTCAGCATGTGCCATTGGCTGTCGTCGAGGGCATGGGTCCCCTGGAGGTACATGACACCCACGATCTGAGGATTGATGCCCTGGTCAGTATCCTCAAGGAAATCCGTGCCATGCCAGCTTTGGAGCCGCCAGGCGGTTCTGCCCTTTGTAATGATCGTATAAACAAAAGCATCATTGGGGAGAGTCGCCGTTTCGATCCAGACATTGACGGTATGCGAGGCGACATCCAAGTTCACATTGGCGCCGCAATCAACATACGAGGTTTCTGTCGACGCGCCATCGAACTGGTAAGCCGGAAGGGGGCCGCCAAAGCGCGGATCCGGCGAACTTTTGGCCCCGAGCACCATGTTTCCATTGATCGTGCCGTTAATCCCGCCCGCAATGTCATAGGCCACGCTGCCGTTGGTTTCGTCCAGTGGCCAATAAGCGTAAGGTCCCAACGACATCACCATCGCCTGATAGTTGCTGACTGATAATATCGTCAGCACGGCGGGTGTGCTGTTGGTTGAGCCAAGCGAATTGGTAATCAGGACACTGTAACTGCCGGCATCCGCTGCTTGCAGTGGGCCAAAGGTCAGGCTGGATTGAGTGGCGCCGGCAATCGGTGCGCTGCCGTGGCTCCACTGATAGAAAAGCGGCGACAGACCGCCTGCCACCACGCTGAACGTCACGTGGCCGCCAGTCGCGAGGGCGGCCGGCAAAGGCTGGTTTAAAATAACCGGCGATCCCGGGACGATATTGAGGACCACAGGCGAACTGGTCACGGCGCCATAAGCGTTGCTGACGACCACCGCGAAACTGCCGCCGTCAGTCCCCAGGTTCACATTGTTCAGCACCAGATTGGTGCCTGTCTGGCCGGAAATCGGAAGCGTGTTCTGAGTCCATTGATAGGTAAACGGCGCGACACCCCGGACGGTCACATCCAGAGAAAGAGTCGAGCCTCCGTACACGATGGCGGGCGCCTGCGGTTGCTGGACGATGATAGGCGGAATCTCCGCCGAGGCATACGCTTGCTGAACCTGGTTCGATGTGAGCGCTGTGTTGAATATGGCGACTTCACATATCGAGCCGTTCCATACCCGTCCGGGATTCGCCACGCTTTCCCCGAAGGTCAGCGGTTCATTACCCGTGGCAAGAGTCCCACTGGCCTGGCCGTTGGTTTCCAGCAGGCCATCCACATAGAAACTCGTGGCGTCCGAATTATAGACCCCCACCACGTGGTGCCACTGGCCATCGTTGATGTTCACTGTGCCGATCAGGCTGTCCGCTCCACCCGCGTTACGGACCGTGTCGAACTGAAGCACATCCGAACCGGGAGCGCTGCTCTGCACATCGTAGGACGAGTCCGTCTTATCCACGATGACATCATAGCCGCGGTTGCCTTCCAGCACGTTGGCTTTGAACCAGCACATGACCGACAATGTCTGGGGAACCGCCCCGAGGTCGCCCGCCTGAACATGCCCGCAAGCGCCGTTAAACCCGCACGCCAGGCTGTTGGTGCCACCCAGTCCGTTGAAGGGCGGTCCCGCCACTCCAGGTTTGGTGCCCGGAATGTAATTGCCGCTAAAGCCGTTGCCGCTGGAATCGGCCGCCACGGGCAGGGCGTTTTGAAGCGGCGCGGTGTACGCTGGTTCGCCCAGCCGATAATACAGCAGTGGATGGTCGTTCGTAATCAACGTCACATAAGGCACAGTCCGCGCGGCATTGGTCCCATTTTGGTAATGGGCCAAAACGTCCGCCGCCGAGAGGACGTTCGTATAGAGGGCGACCTCCTCCGCGCTTCCAGCCCACGCGTTGCCAAAACCGGGGTTTCCGGCCAGCAACCCGATCCAGAACTGACCGGTGCTGTTGGGCTGGTAACTATTCGCCGGCCCTGTCGCCACTTGCTGGCCGTTGAAATAAACGTAGGCATTGGTGCCGTCGAATGCTCCCACCACATGGTACCAAGCATCCGCCGTGGTCGTGCCGCCGCCATCGTCGAAGGCGACCCCGAAATTGTCCCACATGGTCAGGTGCCAACCATAGGGCGTGCTGGAGGGCGCTTGGTAGATATCCCAGCCGTTCCCCGTGGTATTATCGTAGAACCCTATCGCCCAGTCCCAACCGCCGTCCGTGGCAGGGTTGAGCCAGGCCTCTATCGTGAACGCGCCCCGGGGATTGAGCCTGTTGGATGTGTCGGGCAACGCCATCATCACATATTGCGAGCCCCCGTCAAATGTCACCGCCGTATCGGAGGTGTCGCCCACCAGCGCCCCTGGGACTCCGTGCGTCGCATTATTGGCCGGGTCGGCTCCAGGTTGGAGATTGTAGTAGTAGGCGTTGCCGTAAGCCCCCGCGGTGCCATAATTTGTGGCGACATCGGCGGCGGGCGGCTGCGCCCTTTCATTCAAGCGGTAATACCCAACCGGACCCAAACCAAGCACGGTGCTCGCGTAATCGGCGCGCGCGCTCAACGCGACCCCGCACAGCACGGCCACGATTCCGGCAGCGCTGGTGAATTTGGCAAGTGTTTTCGATTTCATAGGCAGTTTCTATTTCTTGATTTCAGTTTTCCAACGCCAGCGCCATAGAGACAAAGAAACACCGCACTTTGTTCCGTATAGGCGCTCTTCACGCTGATGCTCATGGCTGGCACTTTGACAGAAAGAGCGGCGGGCGAGAATACTCCCCATTGGCAGAAACATACGTGAAATTGATTTCCGCGCTCCATCAATTTTGAATATGCTTCTGCCAATGGGGCGTATTCCCAAAGCGCGCCTTCCCAACAATACTAGCCGGTATGAGCATCAATCCGCACTCGAACTTGCCTATGAATACTCAGAAAGGCTCGCCGGCCACCGCTCGCGCTTCCGCCTGGAAGCCCCGAGCGGGGGAACAGAGCCAGGCATTTACATTGATCGAACTGCTGGTGGTGATTGCCATCATTGCGATTTTGGCGGCCCTGCTGCTGCCGGCCTTGGCCCGCGCCAAAGCACAATCCCGGCAAGCCAAGTGCATCAGCAATAACCATCAGGCTATCTTGTGTTTCCAGATGTACGCCATGGACTATAAAGAGTCTTATCCCATGAGCACCGACTGGGAGGACACGGGGGGGCAGAATGGAGAGTATGCTATTCCGCCTGGCATGATTTATATGACCAACCGGCCGCTCTTTCCTTACCAAGCCAACCCCGCGATCTTCGACTGCCCCGCCGATCATGGCGACCCCGACTCGGATGACCCGGGCACGGATTATCTGGGCCGCCACGTGACGGATTGCTACTCCAATTACGGCAACAGCTACTTGACCGAGTGGGGGGCGAACGGCGACGCTTTTCGCGTCAAGTACACTACCGGAGTCCCCGGTGCGGAGTCGGTGGTTCCCATCAAGACATCCCTCATTGCCCGGAGTGCAGCGAACAAAATCATCCAGGGCGACTGGATTTGGCAAGTCAACCGCGACGTCACCACCGATCCGAGGAGCGTCTGGCACAATAACCGGGGCCAGAATTTTACCATCATGGCCTTTGGCGACGGCCACGCGGCCGCGTTCAGATTTCCAAACGTTCGGTTCACCGATACTGCGTTTTGGGACGCGCCACCCGATCTTCACTTCACATGGTGGTAGGAGCGGGGGCGGACGGGCCACGCGCTTTTCACGGCTGCGCCCCCCAACCTGAATCCGGGCGCGAGCCGGGCCGCTTTATTTTAATCGAGCCGGATGAAAATGTCGCCGGCTTCAACTCTCACCGCATAAGTTTTGAGGTTGACGCAAACTGGAGCGCCCTTGGCCTGGCCGGTTGTGAAATCAAACCGCCCATTGTGCTTGGGACATTCAACCATGCGGCCCATGACCAGTCCGCCCGCGAGCCGGACTTTTCCGTGCGTGCAGATGCCGTCGGTCGCGTAGTACTGGTCATCCGCTGTCCGATAAATGGCGAACGCGCGGCCGGCCAGATCGAAGCCGATGACGTCTTCCTGTTCAATGTCACCGACATGACAAGCCTTGATCCAGCCTTCGCTCATGGTGTGTTTTTTACCTTGGTCGCGTTGAGAACATAGCGCTCGGCTTGCGCCGCCGGAATCGAAACCGGAACGGGTTTGGCGCTTTCCGGCAGCTCGCGTTTGACGTAGTAAGCCGGGTCTGTTACCTGCCGCAAGAGGGCGGGGATAATTTCCCGATACGCATCGAGAAGATTGCGGTAAGGCTTCGGCGTGTCGCTTTTCATTTCCTGATGCAGCGCCGGCAGCGCATGATAGGGCACCATTGGAAACATGTGGTGCTCGACATGGTAGTTCATATTCCAGTAAAGGAACCGGAAAACCGGATTCATGTAAACCGTCCGGCAGTTGAGCCGATGATCCAGCACGTCCTCAGCCAGGCCGGCATGCTGTGTGAGCGCAAAAACCTGCATCAGCCAAGCTCCATAGAGTGAGGGCAGACCGATAAACATCGCGGGCAGAATGCTGCCGATGGCGGCGCACCAGCCCGCCACACCCAAGAAAATGAGAGCATAGACCCGCGCGATCCAATACACCTTGCCGCGCTCGGAATCGGGGATGTATGTCTTCTCCTCCCTTGTCAGCCGCCCAAAGCAATGCAGGCCGATTTTTCGCAGTTCCTTGGGCGCGTTCTTGAGATTGAGGATGTTCAGCGCGATACCTGGCAGGTCCGGGGGCCGGGGAGCGGCTATCTCCGGGTCGCGGCCGACAATGATCGTGTCGGTATGATGGCGTGTGTGGCTCCAGAGCGAGGGAACGGACTCGCGAAGCACCATAAAAGAGGCCATCTGATAGACAATATCATTCATCCAGGTTCTCTTGAACGCCGTCCGGTGGCCGCACTCGTGCCATCGGGAGTCCGAGGCGGAGCAGTAGAGAACGCCATAAACAGCAAACGCCGGAATGGCCCACCACGTACCCCAAGCCAGCCAACTCAGGGTGCCGGTGAAGATGAGCAATACGAACCAAAGCAGAGTGTCGCGAAGGGCTGGTCCGTCCCGGCGCCGCATCAGTTCCTTGAGCCGATCGCGCGGGATGGCGCAGGCATACCACTGGGCGGAGGCCAGCCCGCGCTCCTCGGCCAGCTTGGTGTCGCGCCCGATCAAGCTGTAATCGCGTCTGGTGATTTCAACAGCCATGGTGTTGTTGGTAATTTATGCTGCTACTCATCAGCAGGCCTACTTTAGCGTGGACGGCATGGCTTGACAATACGCGCCATTTGCCAAAAGATACGTGAAATTGATTTTATCCGATGAATTCATCCACCCATGCGGCTGAGAAAGTTGATTTTTCCGGGGGGCCGCTTGCGTCTCTTCACGTCTCCCGCGGGGGTGTGGGTGTTTATCCGCCCGGCGCCACGTTCGGGCCGCGGCACATGACCGACTACGAATTCGTGTGGATCATCGAGGGCGGGGCCACCGCTTGTTATGATGAACACCGCATCGAGGCCCCGCCGGGCACAGTCCTGCTATGCCGGCCGGGAATGACCGACACGTACGAATGGTCGCCCAAGGGCAAATCGGTTCATGGCTTTTTCCATTTTACATTCAAGCCCGGCCCCGGCTGGCCGCCCATCCACAGTTGGCCGCTGGCGCATCACTTGACCCAAGAGGATATTCTGCGCCCGCTCTTTCGTTACGTTTTGAAACTGCTGGCTTTACGGAATCCTTCGCGCTTGTCGCTGATGCAGCCGTGCGTGGAAGCGATGCTCAAGAGCTTCATTTCCGGCGCGCTGGCCATCACGGCCGAACCGGCGCTGGAGGTGCCGCCGGCAGTCCAGAAGGCGCTGGCCTTGATTCGGGAGGCGATTTTTCAGCGGCCGGCGCCGGCGCTGTCGCTGTCGCAGTTGGCGCTCGCGGCCCACGTGACGCCGGAGCACTTGTGCCGCCTGTTCCGCCGGGCGTTGAATCGCGGGCCGCTGGAATGCGCCCGGCTGGCCCGGCTCGGCCACGCGGCGGTGTTGCTGGCCCGCAGCAATTTTACCATCAAGGAGATTTCTGAATCCACCGGTTTCTCCAACCCCTTTCATTTTTCGCAGCGGTTCAAGATGCTCTACGGTGTCTCTCCCAGCAGCTACCGGGCAGCGGCCCACGAAGGGCGGCCTGTCCCGGCGAATCCGTTTTGGCAGGGATGGATACTGGAATTTTTCGCTGTGGCGCATTAGGCCCGGCAGCGGAAGGATGCCGGTAATGACACCGGAAGCCGGGGAGTCAATTTTAAAGAGGTTCCTGCAAGTAGTGAACATTCTTAAAGAGCGCCCTTGTTGTTAAATTAAGACTCAGTATGCGTCTGAATTCGTGTTTTCAGTTATGAGCCGCTTCGAGAGTCCTCTCCTTGGCGCGCTACAAGCTCCGGCCCATGCTGTAACCTCCCTGGACCGCTTCAAGACCACTCTGAATCACCGCCAACCGGATCGTGTCTCCGTTGATTTCGGGGCCACGGGCGTGACGGGTATTCACGTTTCGGTGGTCCACCGCTTGCGCCAACGCCTGCTCGGCGACCCGGACTGGCGCGTGAAGGTGATAGACCCTTACTCAATGTTGGGAGAAGTGGATGAGGCTTTGCGCGCAGCCTTGGGCGTTGACGTGGTGGGCGTGGCAGGGCGCAAGTCGGCTTTCGGCACAGAGGCCAAGGATTGGAAGATCTTTAGATTATTTGACGGCACGGAATGTCTGGTGCCCGGCCGTTTCAACGTCACCCCCGCGCCGGACGGCGGCTGGCATCTTTACCCCGAGGGTGACACGAGTGTGCCGCCTAGCGGCCACATGCCCAAGGGCGGATATTTCTTTGATGCCATTATCCGGCAGCAACCACTGGACGAAGACAAGCTCGACCCCAAAGACAATATCGAGGAGTTCACGCTGCTGGACGACCCGGACCTCGCACACTATCGCGCCGAAAAGGACCGCTTGGAGGCAGGTCCTCCGAGCGGGGTGATACTGATGATTCCCGGCGCAGCGTTTGGGGATGTTGCCTTTATCCCGGGCACCGGTCTCAAGCATCCCAAGGGAATCCGGGATGTGACCGAGTGGTATATTTCCCTCAACGACCGCCGCGAGTTCGTGCGCAAGGTGTTCGAGCGCCAGTGCGAAATCGCCCTCGTCAACATCGAAACGCTCATCGCTTTGCTGGGCGATTTTGTGCAAGCCGCATTTATCACGGGGACTGATTTCGGCACTCAACGCGGGCCGTTCATCGCAATCGAGACTTACCGGAATTTATTCAAGCCGTTTCATCAAAAGGTCAACCAGCTCATTCACCGCCGGTCGCGCTGGAAAACTTTCATCCACTCATGCGGCGCGGTTTACGACTTCCTGCCGGACTTCATTGAAGCCGGCTTCGATATTCTCAATCCCGTGCAATGCTCGGCAGCCCAGATGGATCCCCGGCGCCTCAAGCGGGAGTTCGGCAAAGAGTTGGTGTTCTGGGGCGGGGGCGCCGACACCCAACAGACGCTGGCCTTCGGCACGCCGGATATGGTCTATCGGGAGGCGCGGGAGCGCATTGGCATTTTCAACGACGGCGGCGGGTTTGTCTTTGACGCCATCCACAATATCCAGGGCAACACGCCGATCGAAAACGTGGAAGCGATCTTCCGGGCGGTCCGGGATGGCGCTTCCGGTTGAGGCAACGCCGGCTCAGGCCACGTTGGCGAAGTAATCCGGCAGCCATCCTGTTTTGTTCTTACCCTATCTTTACGCCGGTTGAGCAAAAGCCGCGTTCACCGCTTCCACAAAGCTCTGGATGGTCGCATCGGGGACATCCGCACCGATGTCAGCCATGAAGATGTCGCGGACCAGCGCCTGCGGCGCGGCCTGCGATGCCATTTCCCACAGCGTTTCTGTCAGGCGGTCCAACGGCATGGCTTGAACAGCCGGAATGTTGATCATCAAATCGAGCGTGGTGGTGGGAAAGGCCTCCCGCACTTTGGCCACAGCGCTGCCCCACCCGACTTCGATGTACTCGCATGGACCGAGGGCCTGGTAATGGCCAAGATACCGGTCCATCGAACCGCAATGATGCAAACCGAACTTTTTCACACGAGCCCGGAGGTACTGATCAGTGGGGAAAACCTCGTCGCGGTAAGTGGCCGGGTCGAGCATCATGACGGGGCAATTGCCGAGAAACAACTGGCGATCCGGACCGAGATGAGGATTGAAAGGCAAGGTGAGTTCATCGTACGTCTCCAGGCATAAGTCGGCGATCATTCGCAAAAAAGCGCGGAATTCCTCCGTCGGTTCCGCCAGACAAAGGAAGGCTTCGGAACCGAGCACGTTGGTTGCGACGTTGAGGGGACCGCCATGATTGATGGTGGCGTCCACCTGGCCATATCGGCCGATGAGCGTTTTGGCCTGCTGGCGAAACTCCCTGGCCCATCGGTTGGCCGCCAGATCGGGTTTGGTGATCGCCGCGATTTCCCGAGGGGAGCCGGCTGGAAGGTGCGTCACGGCCGGGGCTTGGTCCGACTGGTAGATGACTTCGCAACCGAGCAGCGCGGGCAGGAAACGATGCCCGCAAATCTCCAAGTGCGGTTGCGGTTTCGGATCCGCCTGGCCAAGGCCGAGCGCGCCAAACCGCTCATGCACCAGCCGCAGCGCCATTTGATCCTGTTCGGTGCGGAAGATCGGATCGGTGTAATAGCGCTGGCCGAAATCCATGCCATAGTGCCGGTTAAACCACGCTTCGGAAAAGGTGGGCCTGGCGTGAGTCTTGGGCAGATTTTCGCCCGAATAAGTTTTCAAAATGACCTCACGTCCTTCCTGCCTTTGGCCGCGCCGCAGCCGCGGACGAAACCGATGCACGGGGCCACTTCCGGCAGCGAATTGTCCCAGTTATACTCGTATTCGATGGAGAGAGTGCCTTGGGAGTTTTGGGCCTTCAACTCGTCCAGGATGGCGGGAATATCGGAGACGCCGGTGCCGTCAGGCACGTCATCCGCGCCGCGTCCCATCCGGTTGAGGTCCTTGAGATGGCCGCAGACGATGCGGCCTTTGAGAATGCGCAAGCAGTCGGCCGGCTTGAGACCGGAGCGGACCCAGTGGCCGGTGTCGGCGCAAGCGCCGAGGCGCCAATCGCGGTCTTTGACCAGCGAGAGGACGTAATTCGGATCCCACATCTTGTAGTCCGGATTGTCGGGGTTCCGCTGGTGGTCGTGGAAGCCGACCATGATGTCGAATTCCTTGGCCAGCTTCTCAATCCGGTCAACGAATTCAGGTGATTCGGTCACGATCGCTCGCAGGCCCATGGTCTCGGCGAATTCAAACAACTTGCGGCCCTCCGCCTCCTCAGCCGGGAATGGGATTTCAACAGCCATGGTGTTGTTGGTAATTTATGCTGCTACTCATCAGCAGGCCTACTTTAGCGTGGACGGCATGGCTTGACAATACGCGCCATTTGCCAAAAGATACGTGAAATTGATTTTATCCGATGAATTCATCCACCCATGCGGCTGAGAAAGTTGATTTTTCCGGGGGGCCGCTTGCGTCTCTTCACGTCTCCCGCGGGGGTGTGGGTGTTTATCCGCCCGGCGCCACGTTCGGGCCGCGGCACATGACCGACTACGAATTCGTGTGGATCATCGAGGGCGGGGCCACCGCTTGTTATGATGAACACCGCATCGAGGCCCCGCCGGGCACAGTCCTGCTATGCCGGCCGGGAATGACCGACACGTACGAATGGTCGCCCAAGGGCAAATCGGTTCATGGCTTTTTCCATTTTACATTCAAGCCCGGCCCCGGCTGGCCGCCCATCCACAGTTGGCCGCTGGCGCACAAGACTCTCCGGCGGGCTCAGACCGTCTCCACCCTTGCCATGCCAGGGGGGATTTCGGGGGTGGGCGCTGCTCATGCTGCTGGGCTTTTGACGGAGATGTAATGGGGGATTTGACTGGCTTAATCGAAATGAAGGCGCAGGATTAGCCATGAAAAAAATAAAGTCTCCTCGCTGCATTCGCCAACAACCTTTGGAGGCCGGTCAACTCTGGCGCATGGCGGAAGCGAATCTTCAAGTGGTAATGGTTGGCAAATTGCTGGTGCATTACAAATTGGGCAAGCCTAACGCCGTCCGCGTCCCCAATTCCTGCAATCTCATAAAAACCATTGAGAAATATCTGAAAGCGAAGAAGGCTCTCCTGGTTTAGTCCGCCGTTTTACTCCACGAAAAACAATAGAGACCCTGCGGTGTAAGCGGCGTTTAGGCCAGGCCAGGCGATGCGCGGTCGCTATGTCCGTGATTGACTCCAATCTCACCTCGGCATTACCAAATAGACCATGACAAACCTGACAGAATTAACGGTTAGCCAACTCAAGAGCATCCTCGCCATCATGGAACAGATTGAGGCGCTGCAAAGCCAAATCGAATCAATTGCTGCTGACGGTGGTGGGGGAATGCCATCTGCGTTCGCCACGAAACGTCGCCGTCGCAGTTCTGCTGCCGTCCGGGCGAGGATGGCGGCTGCTGCCAGGGCACGTTGGGCCAAGATTAAAGGCAAGGCGAAGAAGGGCAAAAAGCGATTAAGCGCGGCGGGCAGAGCGGCCATTATCGCTGGCACCAAGGCCAGATGGGCGAAAGTGAGGGCAGCCAAAAAGAAGGACCGGCGCAGCAGCCCGGCAGTGAGGGCCAAGCTGGCAGCGGCTGCGAGAGCGAGATGGGCGATGGTGAAGGCGGCGGGGAGGAAGGCGCTGTAAATCCAGCCGCCCCGCGCCGCTACGCGGCCCGGCAGGCGCTTTGGACGCTTGGGCGGCTTGAATAAAGCGAGCGGGCAAACCATCTTTTAGATTTCCATCAGTTTGACACGCCCTTGGGCGTTTTAACGACGCATGGCGGGGCGTTTTCGGCTTGAGTCAAAGGAACGAGGGCGTAGATTGGTTTTAAATGAGCACCAAGAAAACATACTTTAGTTCCTTATTAGCGGTCTCCGTTCTTGCGCTTGCTGGTTGTCGCCCTGCCACGGGGTCATCCCCTCCGCTGAACAACACTTCGTGGCTAAAGGATATGGCACACAGCGACCAGAAATCTGCTGAATTTGCAGGGAAAGTGGAGCTTTTTTACCAAGCGGTCGAAAAGCAAGACTGGCCGACTTCCTACGACATGAGAACGGCCACTTTCAAGCAGCTTGTGACGAGGGAGAATTATCTTAAGCAGATGGCAGATGGCGGGAAGGTTCTCGATAGCTACAAGGTTTTGAATGGTCATAGGTATGGCATGAACGGGGATGACACAGCAGCCGAGCTTATTATGGAGTTTTACTCACGTGGGATACATTCCTATAGTTGCGCGAGATGGATAAAGCGGGACGGCAAGTGGATGTGCGACGAGCCGGGATTGAGCGGGTTGTTAATTAGCCTCAGCCCTCCAGATTGGACATGGAAAACAGACTAAATGGTGTCCAGCGAATCGCCGGAGCCAACCGCCGTTGCCCCCTTTACGGCAGGACCAGTAATGTCAGCTAGAATTGAGAAAGCAGCAGATTCAATGAAAACTTACATTCTATGAAAATCTCAGATTTGGTGCTCATCGGCATCAGAGGGTCCGTCGTCGCGCTGAATCGCGCCACGGGCCGGCAGGTGTGGGCGACGCGTCTAAAGGGTTCAGGTTTCGTAAACGTCTTCGTGCAAGACGAGGCAGTTCTGGCCTCCTGCTCCGGCGAAATCTTCTGCCTCGACCCGCTCACGGGCAATGGGATGTGGCACAACCCGCTCAAGGGCTTCGGCACGGGGTTGGCTACCATCGCGACGGAACACAATCCGGGGGGCGGCAACGCGCCGGTGCTGGCTGAGAAACGCCGCCGCGACGAAGAGGCGGCAGCTTCGTCGGCAGCAGCGTGACGGTGGCCACAAGCTCATAGCTCCTGCCGTTTGCGTGGCCGTTTAGTGTCCCCCCGTAACGGTGTACCCTGTCCGGCGCAAATCCTCCGCCAAATCCTTCTCCATCTGCACCGCCCCCTCGAAGGGCATCGGGTTCAGGTGCGCATATAATTCCGGCAGGAGGCGCACGCCGTAGCGTTTGACCACCGAGGCTGCCTTGGTTCCCGCCTTGTGGTTGGCGATGCGTTCTTCAGGCGTCAAACCCGTCATCCCCACATACACACATGGCTTCTTGGGGTCGCGCTTCGGGTTGGCGGCACGGACAGAGCGAAGTCGGCCAGCGGCGGGGTCGAGCAGGACGACATAGACGCTGTGGTGGTGTTCTGGCTGGTGTTCAGCCCGCAGCTTTCTGTACGTCCGTCGCTTCATGGAGCATCCACCGTGCGCTCACTTCAGCCAGAGGATAGTGACTCCCTCGTTGATCGCGCCCAAGTCCGGGTCACCGCGCAACTCTGGCACCGCCTCCAGCAGGTTCAGCACCGTCTCGTTGAAAATGGAAAAGTCCTCGCCCGCGACGAAATCCTTGATGACGCCCTCTTTCTTGCGCAGCCCAAACGATTTGCGCAGGCCGATACAGAGCGCCCCGCCCTTGCCCGATGAACCGTAGCCGTGAATCACTTTCAGCACTCGCGCCCCGGCACGCTTCGCCTGCTTGATTTCCTCGATGACCCGCCGCCGCGCCTCGTCGAGAGTGGGCAGCCCGGCCTCCACGTTGTATATCCGAATCGCGGTCATCACTTTCCGCAGCACTTCTTGTACTTCTTGCCGCTGCCGCACGGGCAGGGGTCGTTGCGGCCAATCTTCGGCTCTCGGACAAAAGGCTTCGGAGCGACATAAGTGGCGGGTGCGGGAGCGGGCGGCAGCAGGGGGATTTCAGGCTCAACTGGCTCGGTTGGCCCAGAATCCGCTGGATGGAAACAAGCCCAAGGCTCCATTTCGCTGATGGCATCAGTGATTAGGCCGTGTCCCTCCCCACGGCCCGGTGTGGGCGCGGCCATATCCCGCTCGATGCCCTCAAGGTCGGCGATGCTCTCATCAATCAAATCCTCGGCGTACGCCTGCCGGACTTCCGCCAGCAACTCCGGCGCGGGCAGGTCGGCGACCGCGCAAGCTAAGCCGCTCCACGCAAACGAAGGTGTGCGCTGGAGCCTTCCGCGGAACAGGCTGCGGAAGTACTCAATCACCTCGGCACGTGGCATCTGGGCGCTGCGCTCCAACACTACAATAGCGTTGATGGCGGCATCACGGACGTATTCGTCGGCCTCATCGTTTTCAATCAGGCCGTGCAGCGGAGCGGGATTGCCGTCGTACACCGAAGCAAAAATGTGCTTCAGCCCTTCGGTCACAGTGTCGCCCACCAAATCGTATGAAGTTTCGCCGGGGGCGCTGAACATCTTGACGATGTACGGGTAGGCGCGTTTCTCGCGGAACTGCGCCAGCAGGTAGAGCGCGAAAACGGGCAGCATGTAATCCTTTCGTTTCGCGACCTCGGTGGGATTGGCGGCGATGACTTCAACCACGCGCAGCAACTCTGGCGTGATGGCCTTGCGCTGCTCAATGGCAGCCCGCATGGCCTTCATCGGGAAACGCCCGGTGTAAGGCTCCAGTTCTTTGAGGATTTCAGGAATCGTCATCATCAACATTCTCGTCGTGGGTCATTGCTTCGCTACGGGGCCGCTTACTCCGGCGGTTCAGCGTCGAAAGGCAGCCCGAAACACTCAAAGACCGCCTTGCTCCGGTCATAAATCCCCCGCTCGAACATCTCTGCCTGGTCGCACATCAGGTTCATCGGCATGAAATCATGCTTGATGAAGTTCAGCATGTCGAGCGGGTCAAAGGTGACGGCCACCTTGGTTTTCCCGTCCACTTGCATCGTGCTCACATCCGGCAGGCAGCACATGACCATTGACCGCAGCGTGTCCACGTCGAGGTTGCAGAAGTAGAGCCAGTAGGGCCACGCCTCGTGAAAGCCTGAGTAGAAGTGGCGGATTTCGGGTATCAAGTGAATCTCACGCGGGTCGTCGTCCCAGCCCTCGATGCAGAACACGAAGCGCTTCATCATCTCACGCAGGCGGCGACCGGTGGGCAGCCTGTCTGGGGCGTACAAGCCGAGGAAGTGGCGGAAGTCCACGCGCTCCACCTTCGGGCGGCTGAACTGGTGGAGAATCAGGTCGTTGTTCATGCCGCCCGCTTGCTGGTGCGCCGCTGTCTGACGCGCCTCGACTTCAGGCCCGGAAAGGTGAACAGGTCAACAACCGCGACCTTCAACGCCTTGGCGAAATCCTCCAGCCGGGCCACGGACGGGGCGTTGACCCCGCGCTCGACGAGGCTGATGAATTCGACCGAGCAGCCGACCGCTTTGGCAAGCTGCGCCTGCGTGAGTCGCCGCGCCTTGCGCAGGTCGGCGATGCGCTGGCCAAGTTTCTTCTGAAGCATGGAAAGGCATATAGCACAAGCGACGGAGCAGGACAACGCAGTTAAACAACGGGTGTCACCGGCCACTTCCAAAACCAGCAAGCCGGGGTCGAATCAAAACCGCCCACTCCGAGGTGCTTAATTCATATCAAGTTTCTTGCTTCAAGCAAGGGTCTTCTCAACTACTTTCTATCTGCTGACTCCTCTGAGTTCTCTGACCGCTCCTCCGGGGTCCGTCTGACCAACTATTGGCGCGTAGCGACCATCCGCTTCCCGGAGGAGGAAGAGAATAAATGTCCGGGGAGCGATTGTCGGGTTGGCGACGGGGTTGAAGGAGACAAACGTCGGGCCATTAGGAACATGGGCAATGTTTAGGCCATCGGTGGTGCGGTAGTGGTGAAAGACAAAATCCCTGAGCGCCTTATCGCCCTTGAGGACAGCGGAAACAGTAAATCTAGTTTCGACGCCGATGACGTGCTCGCCAACGAAGCCGGGGAGGTCGATGTGCTCTCTGGTGTCGTTGGTGGCTGTGGGAGTGGCAAGCACCACCAAGTCAGACTTCGCAAAAAGCTCTTGATACGGCCAAATGCGAAAAAGGCGTGCGGCGACGATGCCGGTGAAGCCGAGAAGGAAGGCAGTTGCAAGCACGAGCAGGCGGATAGTTCTCATATTGTTCATTTGACGGAATCGAGCGCAAAACACTCCCATACTGCCGCACGCCCAAGTTCAGCGACAGCATGGCCGCGAGCGTGCAATATGCACCACTCAAAGCGAGCACGAGGAGGAGGATTTTGGGTTTCATGGGTTATCTACATCAACAACCGGCTTGAAGGGAACGCGCTTTCTACCATCGCGGCAATGATTCAGCCTGCCTGAAGCCGAAGGTCAGACGGCTCACCAGCCTTCCCCATCCAAGAAATCTGCGGCCCTCCACAAATACCACGCTGCGGCGGTGCGGTGTGGTGCCCACCGGAGGCCGTAACAGGCCAGTTGCTCAGGCTCCGGCAACTTCCGCTTCCTGTAAGCGAACTGGAACCCCTTCCTGACACCCAAGTCGTCGACCGGCAGAACGTCGGGCCTGCCCAAATTAAAGATGAGCAGCATCTCGGCTGTCCAGCGGCCAACACCCTTGATGCTGGTCAGCCGCTCCATGATTTCAGCGTCGGTCATGCGGTCGCATTCTTCGAGCGTCGGGATGTGGCCGTCCACGGCCTTCTGGGCGATGCCGAGGACGTAGCTGGCCTTGGGTCTGGACAACCCTGCGCTCCTGAGCCGCTCAGGGGAGGCTTTTAGCACCGCCTCCGGGGTGGGGAAGCCGTCGCCGCCAAACAGCGCCCGGAACCGGCCCAGAATCGCGCCAGCGGCGTGCCCGCTGAGTTGCTGGTGGATGACGGCGTGGGTGAGCGACTGGAACGGCGGGAGACGGCGCGGGCGCAGTTTGACCGCGCCAACGCGGTCAATCAGCCCGGCCATCGCCGGGTCGGCTCGGAGGTGGGCCAGTGCGCGTTTGCTCACCGGGCGACTATCGCGCTTTCGCATAGAGGACGCAAGGAAGGTAACGCTTGCGTACAGGTCAATCGCTGCCGGACAGCGCCTGCTCACGCCAGTTGCCCCTGGCGGGCCAGCACGAACACCTTGGCTCCAATACGGCACAGCGCCTCATGGTACTGCCTGCTCAGATGGTCGCCGCTACGGCGGTTCCTGTAGGCGGGGCTTCATCGAGGTTGATGATGTTGATGGGCTTTTCCGGTGTGATGTTGAACCTGTCTGCGGCCTCCTGCTCCGTGCAGAAAGCATTCAAATAATGGCGGCGGCACACCCGATCACTGTTTCCCATTTCGTCGGCCACGATTGCAGCGTTTTTTACGACCATCTGCCGGTGTGTGCCGTACCCGTGACGCTTTGCGTCGTGGGCCAGCCGGACCCCAGAAACGCGCAGAATGGCCTTGTTGAGGTGCTCAAGGCTCACATTGGGGCAGACCGGCCCGCTCTCCTTTCGCCACAGGGCCACCCAACGCCTGAGATTTGGTTGAATTGGAATCTGGCGACTATAGCCCGTCTTCGATTTCTTGCCGGGAAAGCGGATATAATCCTCGCCGATTTCTGACCAGTCAATACGAACGCCCTCGGAGGGTCGAATCCCGGCGAAACAGACCGGCGCAATCAACATCAGCAAATCCGGGCGTTCGACCTGCACCCCAGCTAAAACTCTGCGCAGGTCAGCCACGCGCAGAAATTCGACCTCTTGGTGGCCGACGCGGTGGTGCTCCATTTCCTTTGCCGGATTGAACTCTTTCGGTACTAGCGGCGGATTTTGCTTGCCTGCCCAACGATAAAAATTACTCAATATGATTCGGTGCTCGTTGCGAGTTTTTGGGCCAATATCGGTGATGGTGAGGAGTGCCGCATCAAGTTGGCCCGCGCTCAGTTCGTCCAATCGGACATTTGAAGGCAGGACTTTTTCCAGACGGCCTAGACGACACAGGATGTTTTTACAGTGACTGTCGGCCTTCCCGTCCCTGACCTTGAAACTGTGGTAGAGCTTGGCCGCATCAGCGAACCGTGTGGGCTTGAGGGGTGGCCCGTTGCCGTTGTGTGTCGCGAGGTAATACTTTACCGCATCCAGCAACGTGGCCCTACCGTCCAGCATTCCCGTGCAGGCTGCCCGCGAACCCACCGCAGAAGCCAGTGAATCGCCTGTGGGCACACTACGGACGATTTCCAGCGCGAGACACACATCCTGCCATTGACCATTACTCAGCGCCATGCGGTTGGCCTGCCCCTTAACCATTGCGGCCCGAATTTGTTTCAATTTGTTTCAACGGCCCCTTCCGGGCGAGAGACTGGGGATTTTCCCTCGTAAAAAGCTGGCGGGAGTGGCGGGGCTCGAACCCGTAACCTCTGCCGTGACAGGGCAGCGCTCTAACCAATTGAGCTACACCCCCGCTCAGGGTCGCAAAACCTAACCAATCCGCCCCCAGCCGTCAATGACGAACCAATATTGCCGAAATTGGCGGGGCGCATCCCGGTTTTTGTGCGCGCCCGGCTCGGCTGGAGAAACAGGCGGCCGGTCGCCGCCGCATCCCGCAGGCGCGGACCCCGCGCCATTGTGTCCCCCACCAACCCTTCCACGCGGCGGCGTGCAGGTTGGAGTTGATTCCTCCGTGAAACATGTCAGGCTTCGCTCCATGAAAACGATGACCATCCGGGATTTGCGGCAGCGTTGGCCGGAGGCGGAGGCGGCGTTGAAGGTGGAGAACGAGATCCTCATCACGCGCGATTCCAGACCGGTCGCCAAGCTGGTTCATATCACATCCGACGCCAGCCGGCGTCCGCGATGGAACATGAAAGCCCACGCCCGCTGGCAAAAGAAGGTTTCCGAAGGCAAGATTGCCCGCAGTGATGCGGCGCTGGCGCAAAGCCGCGCCGATGGCCGCTTGGCCGGCCAACTCAAGTGATTTACCTGGACACCAGTTGCCTGCTCAAGTTGCTGCGCGAAGAACCGGAAAGCGCCGACGTGCGCCGTGCGGTGGACGCCGAAGACCAGGAGGGCTATGAAGTCAGGTGTCCAGGTCGTGATTGATGCGCCAATCAAACCTGACGCGGCTGCCGATTCTCCTAATCTTAATCCTAAACCTAATCTTAATCCTGCCTTACTCGTGACTTCCGGCTGCACGGAGATTAAGATTAAGATTAGGATTAAAATTAAGACTGGGATTAAACTGCTTCCAATGAACGCCAACGAGCCTGTCAACTATCGCCAGTGGGGCCAGGGCCTGGACCCGGAGGCGGTCGCGCAAATGGACCGCGCCTGCTCGCTGCCGGTGGCCGTTGCCGGCGCACTCATGCCCGACGCCCACGTCGGCTACGGCCTGCCCATCGGCGGCGTGCTGGCCACGGAAAACGCCGTCATCCCGTACGCCGTCGGCGTGGACATCGCCTGCCGCATGAAAATGACCGTCCTGGACCTGCCGGCCAGCGACCTGGAGCAAAAGCAGGACCGCCTCACCCGGGCCATTGAAGCCGAGACGCGCTTCGGCATCGGCGCGGCCTTCCAACATCGCCGTCAGCACGAGGTGCTCGACGCCGATTGGACCATCAGCCCGGTCACCCGCCAAAACAAGGACCGCGCCTGGTCGCAGCTTGGCACCAGCGGTAGCGGCAATCATTTTGTCGAGTTCGGTTTGTTCACCACCCACGGGCCAATCCAGGGGCTGCCGCCGGGGACCTATCTGGCGTTGCTCTCCCACAGCGGCAGCCGCGGCACCGGCGCGGCCGTGTGCGATTATTATTCCAAAATGGCCGCCGCGAGAATGAAGGATTTGGCCGGCGACCTGAAGCGCCTGGCTTGGCTGCCCCTGGATTCCGCCGAGGGGCAGGAATACTGGGCGGCGATGGAATTGATGGGCCGTTACGCGGCGGCCAATCACGCCCTCATCCACCGCCATCTGGCGCAGCACCTCGGCGCGCGCGTGCTGCTGGATTTGGAGAACCACCACAATTTCGCCTGGAAGGAACGCCACCTCATCGGCGGCGCGCCACGCGAGCTGATCGTCCATCGCAAAGGCGCCACCCCGGCCGGCCTCGGCGCACTGGGCATCATCCCCGGTTCGATGGCCGCGCCGGGCTTTGTCGTCTGCGGCAAGGGCAACGCCGAGTCCTTGCACTCCGCCTCCCACGGCGCGGGCCGGGCGATGAGCCGCAAGGCGGCCCACCGGAAATTCAACTGGAAAGAAGTCAACCGCTTTCTCCATCAGGCCGGCGTGACGCTCATCTCCGCCGGCTTGGACGAAGTGCCGATGGCCTACAAGAATATTCGCGACGTGATGGCTGCGCAACAGGACTTGGTGACCGTTCTGGGCCAATTCGATCCCAAATTGGTCAAGATGGCCCAAAGCGGCGAGCGCCCGGAAGATTGATTAGAGAACCTTGGCCAGGGCCGAGCGCAATGCGGCCAGGTCGAACGGCTTCTCCAACACGGCATCCACCGGATTGCCCCGCCCCGGTTTGGCGCCATAGCCGGTGATCATCAGAATCGGCTGGCCGGGGGCGATCTGCCGGATTTTGGCCGCCAGTTCGTTGCCCTCGACAAAGGGCATCCGGCAGTCGGTCAGGACGAGGTCAAATTGATGCCGGGCGAACAAGCTCAGGGCCTCGGCGCCATTATTGGCCTCCACGACGATATGATCGTCGCAACGCAACAATCGCCCCACGGTCTCCAGCACAGACCGCTCATCGTCAATCAACAGGATTCGCTTCCCGAGGGGCGGCTCGAGTTCATTATTCATCTTCCGCGGGCTTGTAAAGCAGATTGCTTGCCATTGCAAATCTGAGAAGACCAGGGCTTTTCCCCCTAATCCTAATCTTAATCCTAATCCTAATCTCCCCTCCAGGCATTGAACAGGATTAGGATTAAGATTAGGATTAGGAACCCTGAAACACACCCTTTTCACGCCGCCCTGCGTCGAACCGGATTGATTTGCCGCCCCGCAGCAGGAAGGTTGATGTATGTGAAGGATGAAGGAAGAAGGAAGAAAATCGTCACAATTGTAAAAAGGGCAAAAGAATGAAGGCAAAAGAATGAACGCAGAAGAAAGACCAATGGGCCCGATGACCGAAGATCAAGTGAAGCGGAAGAATGTTTCTTCCTTCTTCCTTCTTCCTTCCTGCTTCTTCCTTCTCCTCCTCGCCGGCTGCTTTCACCGCCCCGCCCGGATGAACGATCCCCGCTTCCAGCACTTCACCTTGACCGCCGCGCATGTCTGGCAGATGAACCTCCCGCAGGGGCGGCGCTTCGATGCCTCGGGCCTCTTCCTGGAAAAGTCCGGCGATCTGCTCACCGAGAGCGACCAGCAAATCGGCGTCTATCGCATCCGCTTTCTTTCCGGCAGCGATTCAGTGGATTTGGAGCGCATCCCGGACTGCTTCACCCCGGCCCAATTGTCGCCCTTCGCCGCCCAAAAAACCGGCCGCTACGATTGCGAGGGCGTGACCGAGGACGACCAGGGCCGCATCTACCTTTGCGAGGAGGCCGACCGCTGGATTCTCCGCTGGGACCCCCAAACCAAAACCGTCCAGCGCCTCGATGTGGATTGGACGCCGGTGCAAAAGTACTTTTCCTCCGACCGCAACGCTGCCTGGGAAGGCATCGCCATTCACGGCACGACTATGTACGTCGCCAACGAACGCAAAAAGGGCCGCCTCATCGTCGTGGACCTCAACACGCTCAAAGTGACGGACAGTTTTGCCGTCCCCGCCAGCCACAGCCTCTGGTACGAGCCGCATTACTCCGACCTGTGCTGGTTCGACGGCGCGCTCTACGCCCTGATGCGCGAAGACCACGTCATTTTGAAGATCGATCCCTCCACCCACCTGGTGCTGGCCGAATACGACTTCGCGGACATGGAGAATGACCCCCAAGTGGCCTATCACAAGGTCGTCCCTCTGGTCGTCGGCGTGATGGAAGGCCTGGCGGTGGACAAAAATTATTTCTGGCTCTGCACCGACAACAACGGCCTCAGCCGAAAAAAATTCCCCGGCGACACCCGGCCCACCCTCTTCCAATGCCGCCGCCCCGACGCCCCGTGAGCGCATGCGTCTGAGAGTGTGTCTGAAAAATGGGGAGCGCACGCGCCCTCGCGTGCTCTTCGCGGCGCCTCGCCGCGAAAAAAAACGCAGGAAAGCTGGAAAGACCCGTATTTTCTGTTGACCGTGCGGAATGACACCGCCATGCTCATCGCACAAGAAAGAGGTTTCGTCCATGCTGAGTTCATTCAAAAGCAAGATGGAAGCCGGCAACCGCGAATCTGCATGCAGGCTCATTAAGGTGATTCTCACGCAAGCGGTGAGTTCGCAAGCAACCAAAATAGTTTTTGGTGAACCGAGCGAGAACGGATGCAAACGAATCCTGATTGACCCACACGCCGAGCGAGTTCACAGCCCTCCATGGGAGAAAGAAGACAGAGAACGGTTCATCGGGCAGAGTGATCAATCGTTTGTCGAAGCGCGCGGTTCGCGTCAGGGACAGGGGTTGGCATCGGCAGTGTTGGCATTGCTTGAAAATCGCCCTGCCCATCAGGGTGAGCAGTTTGGATCGGTTCCGTTGTGGATAAAAACCGGCGACACTTACGAGGAAGTCCCTTCTTTTCCGCAGTTCCTGTTCCTGCCGATTTTGTCAGTCTTGGCAAGTTGGAATGGCTTGACTGTCCCATGGGGATCCCAAAAGCCCACTTCGGATGGCGGGAAGTCGGCGGGTTTGGCGCTTGGAAATTCCAACCGCGAGGCATTGTCCCGTTTCGTCCTGCTCTTGGAGCATGGGACAGTGGTTCGCGCGTCTTTGGGATTGGAGTCCAACTACTGCCTATCCATCACCATTGAAGACGTTCGGAAGTGATTGTCTGATTTTACTGGCAAACGGGCTGGGGAAGAGACAAACTCCAAACCTGATCGTCATCCTGGCCGTTTTTCACAATCGCCGCGATAGGCGCGCCATTCTGGAAAGAAGACGCCGGCTCGCCTGACCCGCAACCAGGAGGACTGAGAACCGCCGCCGGCCCGACATGCGCGGAAAAAGAATCGGCGGAAATTCTTCCCCGTTCCGTTTCTGCGTATTCGGCGTGGTCTGCGGTGAATTGAGAAACACTGTTTATCGCATTACCACAAAAACATCAGTTGTGTTCGGCTGGTTTGATGCTGCGAGTGCGCGAGCAGCGTCCGGTTGCGACGGGACTCCGACGCGGGTTCATTGTGACTTTTCGTAACAATTCGTAACACGATTGTAACTTGTACGTACCG
>Ga0326727_10001026_pt1 | contig 108245 bp, 106 predicted proteins | sample MB2enrmetagenome_FD_207643 | JGI IMG/M metagenome (GOLD analysis project Ga0326727, IMG submission 207643) | Lab enriched peat soil microbial communities from McLean, Ithaca, NY, United States - MB29MY | ecosystem: Environmental > Terrestrial > Soil > Wetlands > Peat | place: USA: New York...
CGTGGCTGGAGAGAATCGATCTCGGGCTGGCACGCAGTTTTTCGATCGGGGAAGACAAGGAACTGCAATTCCGCGTGGAGGCGTTTAACTTATTCAATCACGCCAACTACTACGTGCAGAACGGCGACGGCATCAACCAACTGCAATACAACCCCATTGGCGCCAACTGCGGTGACGGCGCAACCTTGAATCAGACGTGCTATCTGGTGCCCAACTGGGGCCCGGGCAATTTTGGGTCGCTGCAGGAAATTAGCCCCAACGGCCTGCCCCGCGTGTTGCAGTTTTCAGCTCGATTCACGTTCTAAGGCAGCGAAGCGGCATCGCGGTCCGGACGCGTTGGCGCACGGCGCTCATCACTGTACGTGTGCCATTCCGAGCCTGCCGCGCTCACGCCCCCATACATGTCATTCCTCGCCCGCCGTCGTGGGGCCGGCTAAGAATTCCTGCAAATTCGAATTTAAATTCACGCAGTCTTTAAGAGACCTTCACATCACCTTCACCCAATCCGAGTAGAACCACTTTAGGGCAGGAAGCGGTCTCAGTAAATGAGCCGTGCGCCCAGGTGTCCTCTACCGGCCACGTCTGCGCCTATTCAGGTTAGCGGAGGTGTTTTGAGGCAGGCAATCGAGTTTCCGGGTGTGGCCAGCCGGCATGTCACTTTCAAATCAAAGAAGAGGTGACCCATGCTCTCAAGAATGCGGAGGAAGCTCTCCGTGGTGGTCGCGGGGTTGTTTTTGTTGCAACCAGTCGTGATGTTGCGAGCCCAGGAGCGACGGATCAACCATCGCGATCTCGTCAATCGATATTACATTTCCCCGGCGGCGGAACCCCACATGTCGCACGGCGACCTGATTAAGCAGCTTCAGAAAAAAGTGAAGTACCTGTTTGTCTTCTACCAGGAGAACCGTTCTTTCGATTCCCTTTTCGGGACCTTTCCCGGAGCTGCGGGGCTCTTCAGTCAATCGGCCGCACAGACGCCGGGCTTTACTCAGAATCTGATCGATACCAATGGCAACACGATCAGCGTCAGCCCGTTCCGTATCGGACCGAGCGAAACGTGCCCGAACTCCAAAGTCAATGGTGTGCTCTCGCCCGCCACGTGCTATGCGGCCGATACCGACGATATTGACCACTCGCATCCGCGCATGGTGGCCAAGATGGACATCCAAAGTGGTGTACCCTTAATGGATCAGTTTGCCCACGTCGAGGAACTCAAGTATTACACCCCACCGGCCAATCCCAGCCTCAAAGCTAAACAGATGGGCGAGCTCGCCATGGCTTACGAGGATTGCGACACCGTCCCGTTGCTTTGGGCATACGCGGACGAATTCGTATTGTTTGACAACATTTTCCAAACTATGACGGGACCTTCCACACCCGGTAATCTCGCGATCATCGGCGCTCAGGCCGGCCAGACCCAGTGGGCGCTGCACCCGACCGAGGGGTATACGGATAACGGCTCATCCGTGCCGGGCGTCCCTGTGCTGAACGACAACGATCCCTTCTGGGGCTCGCCATCCGATACCACGCTGGCGGCGAATAAGATGCCGGTGAATCCTACCGACTACCCTGGCTATGGCACGCAAATTAACCTGACCTATGCGACTCTCCCCTTGACGTTGACAGGTCGAGACCTTGACAAAGTGGTGAAGACCGACAATGACCCCACTGATGATCTGGCCGACGTCGAAGACGATGTCGAATTCATCTCCAAACTCCATCAGGCTACCGTGCCTTTCGGCTGGTATGAGGAGGGCTTCGACAAAGAACCCACGGATAGCCCTGCGGTGGACGCCAACGGGACGCATGCCTCCTACATCACGCACCACAATGGCCCACAGTATTTCGGCTATATCTCCAACAACCCTCAAATGCGGCAGCAACTCCACGGGCTCGAGGATTTCTTCACCGCCCTCGAGAACAAGACCCTGCCGAGACAAGGCGGCGTGTTTTTCGTTAAGGGGGGCTATACGAACCTCTTCAACCTGACGCCGGGCGATCCCGATTCGACAGTGCAGAAGAACTTTCTCGGTGATGATGACCATCCTGCTTATTCCGACGCTCAGATCAGCGATGCGATGGTGGCCGAAGCCATCAACAAGATCGCTGCAAGCCCGTATTGGAAGGACTGCGCCATCATCATCACGTTTGACGACTCTGAGGGCGATTATGACCACGTTCAACCGCCCATTCGCACCTACGGTCCGGATAATTCTCTCATCACCAATGGACCGCGTGTTCCCTTCCTGGTGCTTTCGCCCTATGCTCGCACCCACTATATTTCTCACGAGCAGGGGAGCCAATCCTCGGTGGTCAAATTCGTGGATACCTTGTTTAGCCTGCCCGCACTCGCGCTGCTGCCCGATGAGTTGACTGCGCGCCAAGTGGGTGAGAAGGAGTTAGGACAGGAGAACTTGGGGCCGGAAGATGCGCTTACGCCCGGCATCTCGGACCTGCTCGACGCCTTCAGCCCTGCCCGGCTGAGCGGAAAGGCTGACCCGTTGCCGGCGTCTTATGTGACTATCTCTGAGGCGCTGATCACCACACTGCCCGCGTCGTGGGGATTCGGCGGCTGTCAGTATCTGGGAATCACCACAACCGATCGCGCACTAGGCATCACCAATCCAATTCCCAGTGACTTCAACCCTCGGCCCAAAACCAATCCCAACTAGTAGCCCGCTGTTGGCTCGGACTGGCGCCCTCGCCAGTCCGAGTCCTCTTCAAACCAGGACTGTAATCTGGCATGGGCTCAAGTTGAGCAGATCGGGAGTAGAATACAGGATCGATGGTCAAGCGGCCACGAGTTCTCTTCCCTGGTGGAAGGCGAGGTACTCCGCTGCCTGAGCCTTGCCCATGAACCGCTCGAGGATCATTAGGCCACTCTGCGTGAGGTCCACCAGGATTAGCGCGTCCAGCACATTGCCGAAACCCGGGTCCACGTTGAAGCCCAGGACCCTCGCGCCCAGTTTCAAATAATGCTTCAGGAGGATGGGAATTCCCGTGCAGTTCGGCTCGATGTCGGAGATTATGGCGCCAAGTTCGTCGAGGTCGTTTCCAATTAGTTCGATCGTCTGCTGCGCAAGGTCCCGATTCCTCGAGGGGCGAAAAGGAGTTCTCGCCTTGACGGTACCCGATAGGCTGCTGAGAGAATGATAGGATCGCAAGAACGACATCATGAGCTGTTGGGAAAGAGGCTGGTACCGGTTGCTGATGCTCACGGCCCCAAACAGGACTCGGTACTTGGGATTCTTCAGAACAAAGCTGCCGATCCCTTTCCACAGCATGGGAAGCGCCGCGAGGCTGCGTTGGTATTCCGGGCGTACGAAGGATCTCCCCATCTCGAGTGCGCAGGCGATGAGTCTTTGGAAGCCGGGTGCGAAACTGAACAGGGTGCTGGTGTAGAGGCCCTGCAGGCCGGAAGCAGGCAGAATCTCGTCTGTTGGACCCAGGCGGTAGGCGCCAACCAACTCACCGGCGCGGCGATGCCATAGGAAAAGGTGAATATAGCTGGAGTCGAATTCATCCAGGTCACGCGATTTCCCCGTGCCTTCACCCACCGCGCGGAATGAGATTTCCCTCAATCGTCCGATTTCCTGTAAGGTCAGAGGGATCTGGCCGGCTCGTGCGTGGTATGCCACCAATTCGCCGCTTGCCACGAGGCGCTGCGAGGACGGCAGGCTTTCGATCTCCTCGGCCAGCAGCGGGCTCGGAAGCGCCGGGGCAACAGGCGCCTGGGTTGTTTTCCGCACCTTGTGCGGCCACCGAGGCTCGAGCGGTTCGTGCGGCGGCGCATCGTTTGGTCTAAGGGCATACGTCCGGTGACGAAGATACTGCATCAGCTCCCGGTCGGTCCTGAATGCAGCCAGTCTATTAAAGGCTACGGGGCTTCCAATGCGCAGCCCAATGGTTTTGTCACGTTTGTTCAGAAACTCATGCGGGAGTAGCGCGGTGCGCAGGCGCGGGTGAACAAGCCCAAGAACTTGGAAGGCAAGCCCATTCGCCCCGCTAAAATGGACCGGCAAAGCGCGGGCGCCGGTAGCGCGGATAATCCGCGCAATCGAGTCGTTCCACTCTGGGTCAGTCACTGTTCGGGAGGGGAAGTCGATATGCGACACTTCTCCAGCCGGAAACACGGCCAGCATGCCGCCATGCTTTAGCCAAGTCAGCGTTTCCCGCAGGGCTCGCATATTCGCGTAGGTGGAGGATTGGCGCGCGAAGGGGTCCACCAATATAAAAAGGTCCCGCAGTTCCGGAATAGTCCCCAACAGGAAGTTCGCCATCACTTTCACGTCAGGCCGCACAGAGCGAAGGATCGTGGCCAGAATGATCCCCTCGATAGCTCCGAAGGGATGATTGGCGGTAACAACCACCGGTCCATCCGGAGGGATACGAGCCAAATCGCCGGGCGAGACCTCGTAATGAACTCCCAGAGCCTCGAGGAGCTTTTCATGGAAGGCCCGGCTGTCTTGCAGGTGGAGAGTCCGGTAGTAAAGAGCATTGAGTTGATCGAAAAGCAGGACCCGCTCCAGCGCCCCACTGACAGCGGGCAACAACTTCTGCTGAGCTGCGGACTCCCATCTGAAATTCAGTTTCAGGACGGGCTCAGGGTGGCGGGACTCGGCTTGCATTTGACACCTCCCTCCTCGGCTCGCGACGCATCCATTCCATTGAGCATTACACGAGGGAGGTGAAGCCTGTATGAAGGAAACGAGAAGAATACATGAACCTGAATCCGGCGGGCTCTCGAGATTGGGATCCTGCTCGAGCCGCTCTCGTTCCGCCGCATGACAGGTTTCCGATTTCTTAACACCTTCCCGCCCCCTGCCCCTAGCCCCGCAACCTCTAGTCCCTACGCCCAATTCGGCGTATGCTGTCTTTGCAATAGTGGAAGTCTCAAATCAAGGGGATGCTGTGTGGGGGTTCAAGCATGAGTCTGACAAGGCGACGGTTTCTAGAGAGTTCCGTGGGAATAGGAGCGGGGCTGGCCGTCTCGCGCCGCTTGCGGGCGGATTCCGGCACGGCTGCAGAAACGGTTGATGAGAGGATCGCCGTACCCACCTCGGAGTGGATGGCTGCCACGCCCGCCAGTGCGTATCGCGCCTATCGTTCCAAGCCCGCGAAGGCTGCTGACGCTGCGACGTGGATCCAGGTTGACCTGGGCGCGAATTACACCATTGACCACGTCAAGATTTATCCCGCCAACGAAAAACTCCAGCCCCGCGATATGCACTTCGCGGGGGAGGGCTTCCCGGTTCGCTTCAAGCTCGAGGCCTCGCGCCATGCCGACTTTTCCAGCCCCACTGTCATTGCGGACCATACCGGCGCGGACTACCTGAACCCGAAGGGCCGGATTGAGCAATATTCCAGCGACGGCGTCGAAGGCCGGTACGTCCGGCTTACCGCGACGCGCCTGATGAACGTGGAAGGCAGTTATTACCTGGCCTTAGGGAAGATGGAAATCTACTCCGGAGGAAAAGAGGTCGCCACGCTGCAACCCGTCACGGCCGATGCCGCTTACGGAAACGATGACGACATTGCGCAGGTGACGCGGCCCGCGCGCCCCGGCGGAGAGACTGTCTTCATGGATCACCCCGCCAACGTGACACCCGAAAGCTCCTGGAAGCCGCCCATCCACAAGGTCCGCGTGCCGCGGGCCGGCGTTACCCTGGAGGGCGGAATCTTCCAAACCGCGATGGAAGACAACATCCGCTACTTACTGAATTCCTACACGGTGGACGATTTGCTCCGGCAATTTCGCGAGCGCGCAGGCCGGGTGAAGCCTGCTGAACATTATGAGGGGGACGTGCAGTTCTGGGAGGAGGACCTGGCCGGTTCGAACGCCGGCCGCTTCCTCATGGGAGCAGGCAACACTTTGCGCTGGATCGATCACCCGGAACTGCGGCGGCGCCTGGATGCCGTGGTGGACGGCATCGCGGAGTGCCGCCAGCCCAACGGTTACATCATGGCCTTCCCGGAGGACACCATCTTCTTTTCAGAGCGCGGTGCCTACACGCGGGCCTGGCTGACGCATGGATTGATCGAGGCGGGCTACGCCGGCAACCAGAAGGCATTTGAATTGCTGCGCGGCAACTATGACCGGTTCAACGACGCTTCCTACTTGCCCTACCTGCTGCGCTTTTCCGTGCAGGGCGGCCAGGGAATGATCGCCAGCACGCGGCTGTACTTTACGCCGGCCGGCAAGCCCGCGGACATCCAGGTGATCCAGCGCCATTTCCAGGAGAATTACTGGATGGAGCAGCTTGCCGCGCGCGAGGAGGCTGCCATTTGGCAATACCCGTACGACCGCCCGCACTGCTATCTGCTGACCAATCTCGAAGCTTACATGGACCTTTATCTAGCCACGGGTGACGCGCGTTACTTGCGCGCCGTCGAAGGCGCGTGGGATCTCTATCATGACAAATGGGAAAACCCCGGCGGGTCCATTTCCATCATCGAATATGTCGTGTGCCCGCCCCAGTCTTACAGGCTCAAAGCCGAACTCGAAGAGCTTTGCGGGAACGCCTTCTGGACTTTCCTAAGCCAGCGCTTGCACATGCTCGACCCGGACGAGGAGAAGTACGTCACCGAGATCGAGAAATCCATCTATAACGTGGCCCTGGCCAACCTGGGACGGGGCGATGGTTTTCGCTACCACGCGCTGCTGACGCATCGCAAGGAGAAGCCCACTCACCTCAACTCCTGTTGTGAAGGGCAAGGCACGCGGCTGGTTGGTTCTCTTCCTGAGCACATCTACTCGCTGGCTGCGGATGGCTTGTACGTCAATCTCTACGAACCTTCGACAATCAAATGGACGCAGAACGGAGAGACCCTGAGCTTACAGACCATCACACGCTTCCCCTTTGAACCAAACGTTCGCCTCCGCGTGTCAGCCGGACGCCCCACGCAGGCGAAGATTCGTATCCGCGTGCCCTCCTGGGCGAGCGGAGAAATGGCGATTCAGATTAACGGGACGTTGGCCACAACTGGGAAACCGGCGAGTTATGCCACGCTCGACCGCACCTGGTCAGAGGGCGACACGATTGATTTTGCGCTGCCGATAGGTCTCAGCCTGGTGCGTTATACGGGAGTTGATCAGATTCCCGAACATGAACGCTACGCGGTCTGCTACGGCCCATTCCTGCTGGCAGCCGTGGGTGCGGCGGAGGTCCGGTTGCGCCTCGAGGAAGGGAGAGAGCCTCGCGAACTGCCGCAACAACTGAAACCCACAGCGGGCCAACCACTCCACTTCACAGTTGAACTTAACCCCGGTGTCGAATTCATGCCTTATTGGCAGGTGCAACAAGAGCCGTTCAACTGTTTCCCCGCGGTACCTTCACGGACCTTGTCCTGAGACGCGCCCCCGTCGAAAGCCACGTCATTCCCGCGCAGGCGGCAATTTACTTTCCTTCGGCGCCCAATCCGACTCCGCGGTGCCGGTGATGAGCCGCGCCCCACGGCTGAAGGTGAGATATTCAAACCCCCATTGTATAAAAACCAGGACGCGGCTTTGGAACTCCACAATGTACATCAGGTGGATAAACAGCCAGATCAGCCATGCCGGCCACCCCGAGATGTGGAGGCCGAAGATATTCGCGACGGCGGCGGCGCGGCCGATCACCGCCATGTCGCCCTTGTCGAAGTATCGAAAGGGCGGCAATTCCCCGGCGCCCTTAAGTCTTTTGACAATCGCTTTGGCTGCGTAGGCGCCGCCTTGCATCGCCATTTGGGCAACCCCTGGCAGTTGTGTTCCATCGGGCCGGTGCGCGAGGGCAAGATCGCCGACCACGTAGATGTTAGAATGGCCTGGAATTGTGAGATCGGTATTTACCCGGATTCTGCCTGCTTTGTCTGTCTCCGCTCCCGTTCGGCTCGCCAGTCTCCTTCCAAAATCGGAGACCACAACGCCTGCGGCCCACAGCACCGTCCTTGCCGCCAGCCGCTCGGTTCCGCTGCCCGTCCGGAAGCTCACGCCTTCGCGATCGACGCCGACTACCCGTACGTTCGTTCGCACTTCTACGCCAAGTTTCATGACCAAGTGATGGGCTTTTGCGGAGAGGTCCTCGGGGTACGTGGGAAGCACCCTGGGCGCTCCCTCCATCAGAATAATCTGCGCCTCCTCGGGGTGAATTGAGCGAAAATCGTGCCGCAGCGTTTCCCGCGCGATCTCGGCCAGCCCCCCGGCAAGCTCCAACCCCGTAGTCCCCGCGCCTACAATGACGAACGTCAGCCACGCGCTGCGCTCCTCTTGCGCCGAGGCGCGCTCCGCAGCCTCAAAGGCGTAGAGAATCTTGTGCCGGACCAGCAAAGCCTCTTCCAGCGACTTCAAGCTGGGCGCCCACTCTCGCCACTGGTCGTTGCCGAGGTACGAAGTCTGCGAGCCGGTGGCCACAATCAACGAATCGTATTCAAAGCGCGCGCCATCCGCCAGTATCACTTGCCGCGTGTCCGGATCGACGTCCACTACTTCGCCCAGCAACACACGGACGTTCTTCTGATGGCGCAGGACGGAGCGCAAGGGAGCGGCAATATCGCCCGGCGAGAGTGATCCCGTCGCCACCTGATACATCAGGGGCTGAAAAAGGTGATAGTTGCGCCGGTCGAGGAGTGTAACTGCGACCGGAGCGGACTTGAGCGCCTGTGCGGCGTAGAGACCGCCAAACCCGCCTCCCAGGATAACGACCTTGTGCGTGCCGGCCACACTTCCATCATACAACGTTGTGCTCGGCGATTACTCGTAACCGTGTTCGCCCAGCACGACGATCCGGCCGCTCTCCGCCGATCGCCTCAGTGCGCTCATTACTTGCATCACCTGGCATGACTCTTCCGGCGGACAGAGGTGCGGCGGCCGGCGCTCGGTGACGCACTGCACGAAATAGCGGAGCTGAGCCGCGTACGCGTCCTCGGCCGAGGCCGTGGGCTCGCACTCGCCGCCGTCACGCTTGTACAAGCGGAAGAAGTGCGAGGCCGATTCGCGCTCTTGGACATTGGCGCTGACTCGGAACGTGTATTCGAGCGCGCCCTCAGTGCCAAGCACAAGAATGCGAGTGCTGAAGGGGAAGGACTCCGGCATGAGCGAACTCGCTTCGATGCTAGCCTGCGCGTGGGGATAGTTCAAGATGGTGTGGACATGGTCCCAGGCCCCTGCGGGCGACTGGATTCCCACCGTGTAGACGCTTTGGGGATGTCCCAGAATCCAATGCACGAAGTCTACATCGTGGATTTCGAGATCCAGCAGCGTGCCACCGCTCCGCGCCGGATCGCGGAACCAATCCATCCAGGGTGGATATTTCGAGAGCCGGTAGGCGGCCACCGAAATCACGGAACCGATTTCGCCGGCGTCAATCAGCTCTTTGATGCGCGCGTACTGGGGCCAGAAACGCAAGACGTGCGCGACCATGAAAATGCGATCGTGGGCCCTCGCCGCCTCGAGCATGCGCCTTGCCGAGTCAGCATCCAGCGCCATGGCCTTCTCGCAGAGGATGTGGCGGCCGCTTTCGGCGGCCATAACCACGGCCTTTTCGTGGAGGTCGGTGGGGAGTGCGATGATGACGGCGTCCAGGCGGTCGTCGCGAAAGAGCTCCTGGAAACTCGAGTAAATCTGTATGCCCGGAAATTCATCCCGGACCTTTTCGGGCTCGAGCGTGGCCGCTGCCAACACCTGAGCGCCGGAGAGTTTCCTCGAAGCCTCCAGGTGAACCTTTCCGATATAACCCATTCCTGCAATACCCAGATTGATCATAGGTGCTCCCTTTGGAAATCCCGGCGGTGCTCGTAAATCTTCTCGATAGCGTGAACGATGTCATCCATGTCCTCAGGCTCAGCCAGAAGCTGCCGGTGTTCGAGCCATACGGCTTCCCGGCAGGCGCGCTCCGCATTGGGACAAAGCGTTTCGAAGGAGGCGTAATCGATGGCTCGATCGTAGTGGCCGCAGGTGAGGGGGCACCCGCGGGGGCGGAAGTCCTGGCGGAGGAACATGGGATTTTTGTAAAGCGCGTGCTCGTAGCCAGAAAGGCAAGCAATCCCTTCCGCGAGAAGCGCCTCGAGGAAATGCGCGCGCGAAAGTCCAAACACCTCCTCGTTGAAGCGAAAGATGTAGAGGTGATAGGAGTGCTTGGTGACGTCTTCGCGAACGCAGAGCGGAGAGATTCCCGGCAGCTTGGAGAGCCGCTGGTCAAGATAACGGGCATTCTCCCGGCGCTTGGAATTTTGGGCTTCGAGCCTTTTCAGTTGTTCGAGGAGAATCGCTCCCTGAAACTCCGTCAAGCGGTAGTTCCAACCCAGCCGGTGATATTCGTACCAGGGCCTGCCGGGTTCACGTCCGCCCCAGATGTAGGAATCGCAGAGTTCGGCCAAGTCTCGATCGTTCGTGGTTACCAGCCCTCCTTCCCCGGCGGTCATGTTCTTCGAAGCTTGAAAGCTGAATGTTCCTGCATTTCCTATCGAACCTAATCCCCGGCCCTTCCAGGTTGCTCCATGCGCATGAGCCGCGTCCTCGATGACCAGCAGTTTGTGCCGCTCCGCGATCTCCAGGAGAGAATCCATGTCCGCAGCCTGTCCCGCGAAATGCACGGGGATGATAGCTTTGGTTCGCGGGGTGATCGCCGCTTCGACGCGCTGGGGAGCGATGTTGAACGTATCCCACTCGATATCTACAAAGATGGGGACGGCATTCACCATCAATACCGCGCTGGCGGTGGCGACAAACGTATAAGCCGGCACGATGACTTCATCTCCAGGTCCTACGCCGAGCGCCTTCAACGCCACCTCGAGCGCCACCGAGCCGTTGGCGCAGGCCAAGCCGTACCTCGCACCCTGGAATCGCGCGAACGCTTCCTGAAACTCGGCCACCTTGGAACGTGGTTGCTGGGGTCCGCCACTACCCGCCCCTGCCGGATTCAGAGCCTCGCCCTGAAGATAGTGCCACCAACTCCCGCTGTGCAGCACTTCGAGCAAAGCTCGCTCCTCGTGCTCGTCGTATGCGGGCCAGGAGGGAAAAGGCCTGGTCCGCTGTGGCGTGCCGCCAAAGATTGCCAGTTGACTCATTGTCTGCTCCTGTTGGTGCTCCAAATTCTAGCCTTCTCCCCCTTGGGTAGTGGCATCGTTTGGAGTTACCTCCCTTACGAGCCACCGGTCATTCCCGCGAAGCTTGTCCTCCGCGGAGGCGGGGGAGCGGGAATCCAGTCGGTCGGCGCCGTATTTCCAATGGCCTGCGGAGTGGATTCCCGCCTTCGCGGGAATGACGACGGCGGGGAGTGCATTCCCGGTCACACGTTGCGGGGCGATTCACGCCCTCTCTAGCCGCTCGTTGCTCGCGCCCGGCGGCGCCTCGCGCCTCAAGATCTTGGATTCGAAGACACACGAAGGCTGTTTTTTACCACCTCTTGGGCACGAATTGCGCTCGTTTGCGCTCAAAAATGAGTTCGTTTTCAGCATTGTAAAAATCTAAGTCATTGATTTAGCATAACTTGTTGAGTTCGTTCCCTCTATTTGACATCTTTTCCCGTTGACGCGGTGTGTTTTCGTTGATCGCGTCGCGGTCTCGGATTCGAAGACGCGCAAAGGCTGCTTTTTGCCACTTTTGCAGTCCGAATGGCGTTCGTTTGCGCTCAAAAATGAGTTCGTTTTCAGCATTGTAAAAATCTAAGCCATTCATTTCAAATGACTTGTTTAGTTCGTTTCCTCTAAGAAACATTCTTTCCGTTCGCGCAGTGTTTTTCGCTTGGTGCGTCCCGATCTTGCGTTCGAATACGCTTAGGGGCTGTTTCTTAGCACTTTTGGGCCCGGATTGGCGCTGGTTTGCGCTCGAGAATGAGTTCGTTTTCAGCATTGTAAAAATATCAGTCATTTATTTTCAATAACTTACTGGCTTCGCTCGTAATAAACAACATCTTTTTCCGTTGGCGCGGTGTTTTTCGCCGCCGCGCATCTCGTTCTCTCCGCCTTGCCCCCGCCGTTGGGCTCCATGACTTTGCTTCCCTTCACCACAGTTCTAGGCTATCCAAAGTCGCAAGGCGTGTCAAGTAGAAAGTGCAAGAGAAAAGTGGAGAAGACAAAAAGTCATACGCCGGAGGCCGGGCGCAGGACTCCAAGACGGAGTAAATGCCGGGATGCGGGTCCCTCAGGGACCCAAGCTCATTAGCCGTGGGTGAAACGCAAGGTCGCTGGCGGCGGGGATTCGTCACCCCGCACGAGTGGGTTTGGCGGGTACTGCGGGGCACGACGTTCGTGTCGGCGAGGTACTCCATGAATCTCTATTCGTAATCCGTTCGATAGAAGGCTTCCCGGCTGATTGCGTCGTCGGAAAGAGGCGTATTGCGGCGGTGGGGAAAGCTCTCCGCCCAATCCTGGAAGGTCTTTGCCCTCTCCTCGGGGGTCATGGCAGATTGGACGGGTTGCACCGGCACGTACTGCTCCAGAAGACGCAGCACGTACAGACTTACGGAGAGTCCGTTTTTCTGCGCGCGGGTCTTCAACTCGGCCTCCATCTCGGGTCTGAGCTCGATTTCTATCCTCATGTAAACACTCCCCTTCGCTCCACCTCAGTCCCCGCCCAAAACCCCGGAGACCTGGATGCCACTATACCTCCTGCGCACGATAAGACGAAGAACCAAGGTAGGCATGCATGAGGTGCGGAGTAATTTCCCTCCCCCTCCCTGAGAAGGGGTGAAAAAATCGCGCTGTAGCGGCGGTCTATGACCGCCGGTCTTTTGTTTTCACGTACATCGGCGCTCATAGAGCGCCGCTACAAATGCCCGATCCGATTTTTTCACGCCTTCTGATAAGGAGGGGAACAGGGGGTGGTTGACCTGCTGGATTTGTGCCGTATGCCCCGCCGCAGGGGTCCGCGCTACGCTTGCTACTGCGAATGCAAGCGTATTACGACATCGCCCAGACACGCAAGCGCGAGAACCAAATCCATGTCCGGCGCATTCATCCGCTCGCCGAAATTCCCGCCTGAACCCCTCGCTGTTGTCTTGACATTGTCGGGCAAGAGCGATAATCTGAATATCACAAGGAGGAGCCATGCGGTCAAGAGCCACGCGCAGCGAAAAACTCGACCTGCGACTTACGCGCCAAGCCAAACGGACGCTCCAGGCAGCGGCAGCGACTTCCCGTCGCTCCGTCAGCGAATTCGTGCTCGAGAGCGCGCTCGCGCGTGCCGATGAGGCGCTTGCGGATCGTAGGATCTTCAGCCTGAATGACGCGCAGTGGAAAGCGTTCTTAGCTGCCCTCGATGCGCCCCCCCGTCCTCTGCCTCGGCTGGAGCGTCTCTTAAAAGAACCGGGATTCTTTGATGCCGGGTCCAATCAGTGAGCGCTGACCGACGAGTGGAAAAATTGTGCCCCGAGCACCGGATCGAAGGCTTCGATTGCGGCCGGGAAGAACTGAACCGATACCTGTTGCGCTACGCTTGGCAGAATCAGCAGGCAGGCGCCGCGCAGACATACGTTGGACTGGTGGGGGAAACTGTCGTTGGATACCATACCCTCGCTGTGGGGCATGTGACCCGCGAAGAAGCGCCCGAGCGCTTAACTAAGGGCTTGGCGCGCCATCCGGCGCCCATCATGCTGCTGGCACGTCTGGCAGTAGACCGTCGCTGGCAAGGTCAGGGGATCGGTAAGGCACTTTTGAGAGACGCGATGCAGCGCACGCTACAAGCGGCCGACATTGCCGGCATCCGCGCGTTGGCGGTTCATGCCAAGGACGAGGCCGCCAGGGGTTCCTACCAGAAATTCGATTTCATCCCTTCGCCGACCGACCCGATGCACCTGTTCGTCCTCTTGAAAGACGTCCGCCGGATTATTTCGGGGTAAGCCCGCTTCCGCTGCATTAGACAGATGCAAAGCAGATCCAGCTTCCTGTACAATGCCTGCAGGGGTATGTGGCTATGATCAAAACAATTGAGGCTGTGGTTGACGACCAAGGAAAGGTAAGGCTGCTTCAACCTGTGCGTCTTGGGTCGAGCCGTCGGGCTCTGGTCGTGATTCTCGACGAGCCGGGGGCCATCGGTGACGAAACGGCGCTACTCAGTGAGGCGGCACTCGCAGACTGGGACCGGCCTGAGGAGGATGCGGCATGGTCTCACCTGCAGTCGGCAAAGTAATCCTGCTTCATTTCCCCTTCTCCGATTTGTCACAGTCGAAACTCCGGCCCGCAGTGGTCCTGGCCGACGCAGGCCGCGGGGACTGGGTACTGTGCCAAGTTACAAGCAACCCCTATGGGGATCCGAGCGCCGTCGCCATCACGGATGAGTGCTTCAGTCAAGGCTCGCTTCGAATCAGCAGTTTTGCTCGACCCGGAAAACTATTCACGGCAAGCTCCAGTCTGATGCTTAGCGAAGTTGGCATCCTCAAGGCGAATGTGGCTCGGCAGATCATCAAGGCAATCATCATGATATTGCAGAGTGGCGTCGAGCAAGGAGACATCGAAGCTGGGCATCCCCAGCGTGGGTGTTGAGGCGAACCCAATGGCAATTTTTTGAACGAAGTGGCAGGATAAGGGGGCTGGTCATGCGCAGGTCTCATCTGAGTTGCGGGGACTCAACACGGGGACCCGTTGGGCTGTGTGGCACTGTGCTCGCCCCCAACAAGAGGCAAGCGCTCCTTGTTTTCCGCCGTGTGCTCGAGAATGTTGCGGGAGCGTTTGGAGAAGTTCCCGTTCAAACAGGGGAGCCCGGAGTTGAGTACATCAACGTGTACATCACCGCTCGCAACATCCGAATCAAGGAAATCGATGCTGAAAGGGCGTAGCCAGACTTTAGGGCCCAGTAGGACGGAGGAAGCAAATGGCATGCCCATGAAGAACCCGTCCCATCCGGGAGATTTCATTCGGACGGAGATTATCGAGCCCGCGGGCCTGTCGGTGAGAGCCATGGGTCAGTTTGCCGTAGCGGCGAATTTACCCGCCGGCTGACCGACCAGATGATCCGTCAACTGACGGATATTGCCGCCGCTACATCAAATTGACCCACCAACGCAGAAATTCGCGCTACGCCTGCTATCTGTTTGCATTTCCCGGAAAGCGGTTGGGGTTCTTTCTGTGGTCTGTATGGGCGCCCGCAGAATTCAGCACGCAGAATTCAGTTGGCACTCCAACCCTGCTAAGTTACAATTGATTCATCATGAGCACTCGAAGCAGCACGAAGAAGCTTCCTGCCTCGCTTCAGGAATTCGTCCGAAAGCAATTCGCACCCGGAGAGAAAACTCAACGTGTATCCCGGGCGCTGGCAGCTCTCAACGAAGAAGAGCGCATAAAGCTTTCCCCGGAACAATGGAAATGGGTTGCCGAGGATGCTGACCTCGAAGAACCAGCGTGACCATGGCGGTTGACACGCTTCCGAATCTTCCCGACCGAAGTTTTGTCTTCATTGACTCGAAACCAGCGATTCAATGATCGTCGCTGCTATGCGCGAGTACGGCCTCTCCTTCCTGGCCAGCAACGATGCGGACTTCGAACGAGTGCGCGATATCACGGTCTTCAAACCAACCGACCTTCCCTAGGGCATCATAGTCAGGCATCCGCGTTTCTCGTCACTCGCTACTAACCACTAGCCAATGTTCTTCTGTGCGCAGTTCAAAATGCCGTGGACCTCACAAACCAGAGGTCCGCGCCACGTATGCTGAATGCCCCCGACAAGCAACAGATTTGCTGTTATTGGGCGAGGCAGCCGCCGAACGCTGGGTTTTGCACGCATCGCCTGGGTCGCGGATCACCTAGGCGCGGGATCGGCGCCACCCGCGGAGCAGGCGAACGCCGTGCCCATGAAGAACCCGCCCCATCCGGGAGATTTCATTCGGACGGAGATTATCGAGCCCGCGGGCCTATCGGTGACAGCGGCAGCCGCGGCGCTTCAGGTCTCCCGGCCCACCTTGTCGAGCCTGCTCAACGGCAAGGCCGGCCTTTCCGGAAACATGGCGCTGCGCATCGAGAAAGCCTTTGGCGTGAAGATGGACACGCTCCTGCGAATGCAAGCCTCCTTCGATATCGCCCAGACGCGCAAGCGCGAGAACCAAATCCATGTCCGGCGCATTCATCCTCTCGTCGAAATTCCAGCCTGAACTACGGCGGATGGGGTGTTTGCCGTGCCCCATCGCGTTCCGCCCGCCTCGGAGATTTGCGGCTATTGACTATTGACTGCTGGCTGAGAGCCGGTAAAATCAAGACGATGGAAGAACAAATCGAGATTTACCAAGCCGAAACGAAGCCCGCAGAGGACGCCAATGAAGTGATGCTCACTTATTTTGTGTGCAGCACATGTTCTGAGCCGACGAATTGGTTGAGCTACAGCCTGCCTGTTCGCGCCGACGTCGGGGATTCGTATTACACGAAACTCGACTCGGTGACTTATCTGAGAGGGCAGGCATGGGATTCGCTGAAGCACTGTAATCAAAGATACGAAGAGCTTATCGAAGCGAGTCCGGGTTTCGCGGCCGTTTTTGACGCGGTCGGACTTCTTGAAGAATCCACTCCATTAGTTTTGTCCTTCGCAACTCCATTCGTGGTTCCAACCCACCGACCCAACTTCCTTTCCAGCGGAAGCTACGCCGGGCCGAATGTTGCCTCCTTGGCGAACCCAGAGCTCATGAGGAGCCTCACGTTTGAGCTTCTTCAGTACCTCAGGTCCCGGATTCGCCTCTTGGCCGAAACCCTCAGGTTCCTTATCAGTCTTGTAAGCCTCCTAGTACGTCGAGCTAGAAGGCCGACCTTTGAACACACTTTCCTTGGCATGCAGAAGGCATTCCACCTCGGTCATGGCGCTCACCCTCCCCGCAATCACCCCGGACTGTCCTCTGGACGACGCCCGAGCCTTTTCGGAGGGTGTGGCATCGCGATTCCGTCCGTCACAGTCTGATCAATTCCCCTCAAGCAGATTTCACACCCTCCGCTAACATTTCAGGGAGGACAACATGAAACTGACGACGTTTACCCCAACGGTAGCTGTCCGTTTTGGGTTCGACCGTCCGGATAGGCCCCTGCTTGTTCACCATGTGGCGAAAAGGCTTTGTCTTTCTCGCAGGGAGGTTCGTCATCTTGCTCAGCGCGGGAAGTTACCCGCGTTCAAAATAGGCAGAAAAATCTGGGGGTTCCACAAGGTAAATGTGGATGCCTACAATGCCGTCAGGGAGGCGCAACATGCCGCTTTCTAGGAGGGTACCAGTGGGGCAACAGGGCCAAGCTGCTCCAGAGGAGGCCCCAAGACGGATTTATTTCAGTGCGAATAGAGGCTACCCTTTGTTTCATTGCCGGAGCACGAAGTTGAATGGCGAAACACACGAGGTGGTTCTGGGGCCTTGTATCGCGTCCATAGTGAGGTGGGTAATCATTGGACTCATTGGGCTCGCCCTGATCATGGGAGGAGCGAGTGCGACCGACGTGTTTGCCTTCATCAAAATGCTGCGCTTCCTTTGAGAGTCGCGGGTGGCGCATCCGCTGCCCTCTGTATATGCGCCTGGGGGGACAGCCGCCGAACGCCGGGTGTTGCGCGCATCGCCTGGGTCGCCGGTCCCGCAGGCGCGGGATCGGCGCCACCCCCGACGTCCCGCGCGACGCTGGTGCATTTTCAACTTGATTTTTTCCACTCCAGTCACAACAATGGGTCAAACAATGAATGTTACGGCTGACACCGCGTTGGAGAAGAGGCAACATCTGAACGCCCGGCGCTCACTCGCAAAACTTCTCTCCACGGACCTTGACTTTCATCGGGACGCGAGTAATTACGCCAGCCACGCCCTGCACGCCTTTGCCGCGAAGTTCCCGCCGCAATTGCCTCGGGTTTTTGTCGAGGGACTCACCCAAAGAGGCGAAACGGCCATGGACCCAATGATGGGGAGCGGGGCCGCGATTGTGGAAGCCATCCTGTGTGGAAGGCGGGCAGTCGGTTTCGACTTCGATCCTCTCGCTCTTTTGATATGCAGGGTAAAAACACGTCCTGTTGACTTGCTGGAAGCAACATGGGCGGGCAAACGTGTAGTTAGTTCTGCCGTCGGGCCTCCGCACCGGGCCCAGCCCTCGTCGCAGAGCAGCCTTCAGAGGAGGAAACTTTTATGAAACCCAGCCGTGAGTTTTGGGTTGAGGCGACCGACCGGACGCATCTTTATTACAAGGTTATAGCGCGGTCGACCGAAGAGGCCCTTGGCAAGTTTGAAAGCGGCAAGGGCGAGTACGTTGGGTGCAATGACGAATGTAACGAAGAGGTGCAACGCGTGCTTGAAGAAAAGCCTTCCGTTGCATGGAAATAGCAAAGTGCGCGCTCACATCAAAGAATCCCGACGACCTCTTCCAGTTCTCTGTAGGCTTTTTTCTTGGCGTACAGTTCCTGCATCTTCTCAATTTCAATAAAAGCGATACGGCCGCTGATTTCATGGAAGGTTCCACTTAGCAGAGATTCCGCCTTGTTCCTGTCAGCCGGACCGGCAACAAGAAAAATGCGACTATTCCAAAGGTCGTAGGCGTGTTTGAGCTTGGCCAGAGCGTGGTAAATGTCGCCCCCGACCTGGATTTCAAATACGTAGGTCGGCACTGATTTTTCCACCCTCCTCCAAACCACGTCCAATCTCGTTTCTTCCATCGGGTACTCAACTTCGGCCTGAAACTTCTGAATTCTCCCCATCTCTGCTATCTTGGCCTTCAGCTCCTCGTGCAAGCCCGTCACGTCAGCTTTCTCTGCAACCGGTCGCGCAACGAACGGGTCGAAAGCTTGTAACACGGCATCTCGCGCTTTGTCTTTCAGGGGCTGAAAACCCGCTTGCACAACTGCGCGAAGGGCGTCAATCTCGAGCCTGGAAGTTTTCCATTGCAGGGGCGGGAAGCAAAACTCCACATCGAATTCAAAGCGCAGCGGCCAGAGCACTTCACCTTTTTGAATCTCCACAGGCCAGAGCGGCTTGTCCTGCTTGAATTTTGTGCTTACGCTGCCCAGCCCGATGGCGCCGCCGACTGGTCTGTTTACGTAAAACACCAAACCATCGCCTTCGGTGACCCGCTCCCACCAGCCCTTTTTCGTGGCTTGCAAGCCCCAGACGTTTCCATTCTCGAAGGCGACTTGCCAGTGCTCCGGGCTTCCGACCACTAACCAATACTGCGACGCTGGACCTTCCTTCTTCACGGATCAACCTCCGACGACGCGCTGAGTAGAACAGGTCCCGCAACTGATAACGCGACGCAGCATTATGCCATACTTTTGGACACATCGGCGCGCCCCGGTCTGGAATCTACCAAGCCCTGCTGCGTTACGAGCCGGTCACTACTTTCCCAGGGCGTACAGGCTTGCCACACATCATTGACGCGAACCGGCTGACCTACCCTTTGTCCGCCAAGGATGAACTCAGGGTTTGGCAGGCTCGCGCCGTTGCCGTTGAAAAATACATGGCCGAGCAGTGGGAAGTGGAACCGGGGGCCGTCGGGGGAATGGTCGACAAGCTGATGAAGTTGCCCGCGTACGCTGGCCTCCAACGCCAGAACATCCTTGGAAGTGCTTTCGCGGGACTTGTAAAGCACGCCATGGAACTCTTTGGTTCGCAAGACTTCACTTATGAGCTGGAGGTCGCGGGAGAGAGGGCTTTTCCCGGCGTGCAGCTTCCTACTCGAACAGGAGAGCCGTTTATCGACATCTTGGTGCGCAAAGAGGGGCGAAATCGGGGAATCATCTCAACGAAGTGGTCTATACGTCATGACCGGATCAATGATCTGACTAGCGAATGCCGTGCTTACAAGAACGCGGCCCGGTTTACCGATACCCAAATTTTTTATTACGTCGCAACCAACGAATATGACCCTGCTCGCGTCGAGAAGCCTTTGACTGACAGGTGCATCGACGGGGTCGTTCACGTCCATAAGCCGTTAGTCACCGCAGTGAGCGGCCTCGATGGAAGACTCGACGACTTCCTCGATCTCTCGGAGCTTATTGAAGAATCAAACCAGTGGTAGGCGGGCGGGTGGCGAATGCACTGCCTTGTGAGTATGCACCTGGGCGCGGCAGCCGCCGAACACCTGGTGAGGCGCGCATTGCCTGGATCGCCGACATAAAAAGCAATGTCGGCGCCACCCGCCATTAGTATAAGAATCGCAGGTTTAGAGGACCCGCGCCCTCCTGGTAAGTCGGCCTGCACAAGAGCTGGGCATCATCCGGAGATTCACTTAGGGAGGGAATTTAATGGTCACAGCCAGATTGCGATCTGCGTTCTTCGACAGGCCGGAGTTCCTGTTAGCTCTCAGTCTCAGCGCCCCTAACGAGATCGCGCCAAGAGATCCGCGATCCGTCACGGTCGACTTCACGGACGATGATGTGTCCGTTAGAGTGAAACGGCGTGAAGCTCGCGCTGTGGGCCCGAGGATAGTCGCGACGAAACAGACAATCGCAGCCGCCATCCTGCTGCATCACGTGGTCACCGAGCGCGGGCCTGATTATGCCTCGAGTCTGATAGAAAGAGCCCAGACCCTCGCCCGGGAGTCCGCGAGGGCCGATGCCGAGGAGGATGCGAAGATCGCGTTAGGCCTTGGACCTGGGGCCCCGTTAGCCGGAGTGCACGCGCTGGGATATCTCCAGCAGCTCTTGGAGGTTTCCGAAAGGGACTTCGATATCGCACAGAGGATAACGCTAGACGCATTCGACTTTCTTGAGGCGGAAAACCTTGTCATTGATCCGGCGTTTGTGCCAGGAATGATGGTTTTATTGGGCCTGCTCCCGATGCACTTCTCCGTCCGCACGCAGAAAGGTGAGCGCGTTTATCGCGAGATCAAGATCAATGCTCCGCTATGGTCTGCTAATTTCACTAAAGGCTTAAAGAAAGGTCGCCAATTCACGGACGTGGAGTTCAAGGTTCGCGGGATTGAAATTGTGAGGCGAGCAATCACGGCGATCGCAACTCAGTATCTCGAATCGGAGGGTCACATTCGGGAAAACGCAGGGCACCCTGTGTTGAAGCGAAATGCGCCTCCCGAGTTAGATGTAGATTGAACGGCTAACCCACCACAGGTCCCGCCCACGCGAACTGGCGCAGAGCGTAGCTCTGCGATCCGCTGCTTAGGGACCCTCGTTTCACAAGTCTCTCCGCCCGTGCGAGTATTTCACTCGAACTGCCATTACCGAGGTTCAAACCATGGCCGACCCAGAACACCTCAAGATTCTCAAGCAAGGGGTCAACGCTTGGAACAAATGGAGGATGGAGAATCCAGGCGTAATCCCGGAACTTGGGGGGGCGGACATCCGCGAAGCCGACCTCCGCCGAGCGGACCTTCGCCGAGCGTATCTAAGGCAGGCGAACCTGTACGGCGCGAACCTAGCAGGGGTGCAGGCCGGTGCGGCGATCCTCGCGGGAGCCAACCTCTACAGGGCAGAACTCAAGGGGGCAGACCTCCGGGGGGCGGACCTCCATGCGACAAACCTGGACGGGGCTGACCTCTCCGGCACAGACCTGACCAACGCCCAACTCGTGGACACGACGTTCGGAAATAACGACCTCAGCACAATAAAAGGGCTTGAGACGGTGCAGCACCTGGGCCCCTCGACCATCGGCATTGACACGATTTACAAATCCAAAGGCAACATCCCTGAAGTCTTCCTGCGCGGGGCCGGCGTGCCCGAGGAGTTCATCGTTTACATGCGGTCGCTCGTCGGCAAGGCCATCGATTTCTGCTCCTGTTTCATCAGCTATTCGAGCAAAGATGATGACTTCGCCCAGCGGCTTTATGCTGACTTACAGGCAAAAAACGTCCGTTGTTGGAAGTTTGACGAAAATGCCAAGTGGGGCGAACCGGTGTGGGGTGAGATTGACACCGCCATCAAGTATTATGACAAGTTGGTGGTGATCTGCTCCGAGCACTCGCTTCAAAGCCCGCCCGTCATTCGCGAAATCGAGCGCGCCTTGCAGAAGGAAGACCGCGAACATAAGAATGTGTTGTTCCCAATCCACATTGACGATTACCTCTTCGGCGAATGGGATCACCCCCGCAAAGCCGACGTGGTTAGCAAAGTGGCTGGGAACTTTCGGGGGTGGAACAACCTCGCGACCTACTCAAAGGCCTTCCCCCGTTTCGTCGACGCTCTCAACCGCCCCCAGCAAGCCCCCAAGACCGGGTAGCACAGCGCGGCGGCGCCGCAACCAGAATCGTGGCATGGCCATCCTGGCCATGAACGTCACGGGCAGGATGCCCGTGCCACGTTGCGTGTTCGTGTAGGGGCCAGCGGCGCTGGCCCAGGCCGAACGCCGTTCGGCCTTACATAGGGGCTGGTGTTGCGGGAACCTCAATGCGGGTTTAGAACTCGTCGCTCAGGCCGAGTTGCCGAAGGAGGGATTCGGTGCTAAGCCAGGGGACGCCCGTGCCCTCAAAGTCCTTGTCGTTGGACCAGACTGGGATCTTGAAGGTGATGGCGAGAGCCAGGAGTTCTGCATCATCCGGGTCTCGCTGCCCAATGCGTTGCATCGCCTCAGGGATTGCCGCTGCGTAGTCTGCCCGGGCAACAATGGTCAGCGGCAAAGCACCCACCGCCAGGAGCACCAGGTCTTCCGCGAGGCGCTTCTTTCTCGCCAGGAGACCGGCATACTCTTCGACTTCGGCCATGATGGGCTCGACGGTCAAAATCTCATCAATCTGAGGGGATTCAAGGATAAGCTTCGCGCGGCCACCGATGACAGCCGAGAGGAGAACATGAGCGTCCGCGGCGAGTCGCACGGCGCTCCTTCCGCCAGCGCTCGAAATCGGCCAGCACTTCACCCTCGCTGAGCCCCCTCCGCTTGATTTGGCGCGCGATGACTCGGCTCAGCATGCCGAAGATCTCCCGCTTCAGTTCCAGCGGCAGCGTGGCTTGCGGGCAAGGGAAGAACACACCCGCCAGCCTGCCCCGGCGCGTGACCAACACCGGGTCTTTCGACCGGAGCAGCCCCGTTGCCCCGTCTCGGAACTCCCGAACTGTACTGATTCTCATGGTGGCCACCCCAGTGACCATTATACGCCAGAAATGATTACGCGGAACAGGAGCGCAGCGGCTATTCGAGCAAAGACGATGACTTTGCCCGGCGACTGCACGCCGACCTTCAGCACCAAGGCGTCCGCTCCTGGTTTGCGCCCGAAGACTTGAAGATCGGCGACAAGTTCCGAATGCGCATCGATGAATCCATTCGCATTTATGACAAACTCATGGTGATCTTATCGGAGAACTCGATCCGCAGCCCGTGGGTGGAAGATGAGGTGGAAGCGGCGCTCGAGAAAGAAGGCAAGCAGAGCAAGCTGGTCCTCTTCCCCGTCCGCCTGGATGACGCCGTAATGGAAACCGATCAAGCCTGGGCCGCCAGCCTGCGCCGCATGCGCCACATCGGCGACTTCCGGGCATGGAAAGATCACGACCAATACCGGAAGTCGTTCGAACGATTATTGCGCGACCTCAAGGCTGGCTAGCGCCGACTTGTTTTTCAAGGTCTGCGGCTTTTCTCATCGATTGCGCCCAAGGGCCGCGGACGTAATAAACAGAACCGCGCTACACTTGCTCCGCGCCAGCCAGCGGGGAGCACGCAGCGCTGACTTTCAAGGCGTGTCCGCGCTACACTGGCTTGTGGAGGAAAACATGGAACGGCAAGAAATGATCGCTATCGACACCACCACCATGCCGTGGGAAGAACGGTACCAGGCGGCCCTTGGCAAAAGCAACTTCCGCAAGCTCTTGCTCCAGGACCCAGACACGGGCATGGAAATCAGGTTGGTTCGCTACCCCGCCGGCTTCATGACCACGTGGCACACCCACTCCTGCGCCCACGGCATGTACGTGTTGGAAGGCACCCTGGTAACTCACGCCGGCAGTTACGGTCCAGGCGCCTTCGTCTGGTTTCCGGAAGGCATGCTGATGGAGCATGGCGCGACTGCGGACACAGATGTGGTGGCGGTGTTCATCACGAATAAGAAGTTCGACATTCGCTTCGTTGAAAAGCGGGCCTAGCGAGCGCAGTGCGGGCTGGCGCACAGCGCAGATCCGCGGCCCACAGACAAAATTGGAATCGGGCGGAGCCGATCACTCTCACAAAGCTAGCGATACTGTACGTACTGCCCCCAGAATGCGACAACCTTGCGGTCAAAAACATATCTCCCTTACGGCGCAGGAAACCTCGGATCATGTTATTCGCGCGTATTCGCCTTCTCGGGAAACAATCCCGGCAACCAGCGCGAGGCAAGCGCCGCCGGGAAGACAAGGCGCAGTGGCGCGCGCACACTCCTCGAGGCGAGTACCCCCCGCTCAATCAGCGCCGAGACAATGCGGCGCGCATGGCGCTCGCCCGCGCCCACGACGCCGGCGGCATCAGCACGAGGCAGCTCTCCCCGGTAGAGCACGGCTTCGAGGATTGCGCCTGACTTGGGCGGCAGAGTATTGGCCCTGATTTCTTCTTCGGCCCAAAGCAGAATGCGCGCCCGCAGGCGATCCGGCCCGATCAGGCTCTCCATAAATTCCACCTGATCAATGCAGGTTCGGAGAAAGAAGCCGGTGAATCCCGCCAGAGCCTCCTCACTCAAATTGCCGCGCCCATCAAGATCGTTGCGACGGGTGCCGTCACATGCGGCAAGGTGTCTTTTATACGCATCAACATTGCGCGCCAGGCCGCGCGCCACCGACCAAACGGCGCCGCTATCGAGCGTTTCCAGCAGCATCGCATGGGACATCAGACGGGCCACGCGGCCATTGCCGTCAAGAAACGGATGAATCCACACAAGGCGATGATGTGCCGCAGCAGTGCCCAGGATTGAATCCGTCTTGCCGAGGTGCTCGTAAACATCCTCGAAGCGCTCGAGAAAGCGCGGCACGGCGCCGGGACTGACGGCGATATGAGCACCGATCTTGACGTCTTTCCTGCGCAATTCGCCGGGGACGACGCGTACACGTTGTTTCGTTTTCAGGTCCTCCACCCACAGCAGATCCTCGGGCAATAACTGGCAGAAGCGGCGATGGACCTCGCAAATGCCATCGCTTGTCGCCGCACGCCCTTTGAGGCCGCCGTCGTCAATCCATTTCTGGACGGCGATGTGTGCTTTCGCTTCGAGTTGCAGATCGCGCTTGTGGGCGTCGTGGCTATAGTCGTTCTTTAGCGCGCGCTCTATATCGACCGGGTGAGTGTCGTGCCCTTCAATCAGATTGCTGTAATAGCAGTTCATGGCGCGCACCAGATCGGCAAGGGAGGCCAGCAGGCTCTCCGGCAGGCTGCGCCTAAGCCCGGTAGACTTTTGCGCCAACTCCAGGACAAGGTCTGTCAGTCCCCTGCGATGCGGGGAGCCTTCGCCAAGCAGCAAAGGCTCCATCAATTGAACTAGCTCGCCCCGATCTTCCGCCGCTTTTGTGTCCGCTACCATGTCCGCATCACGTATTAAACTAACGTGTTCTATATCAGTGTATTGCGTCATTGTCAAGACAAACTTTGTCCTTAAATAAGTCCGCTTTTAGGTCCGCTCAAATACGCCATTTGCCGGGCCAGAATGAATGTGCCGGAACTATGTTCAGGAGACTGGCGCAAGAGCTTCGCGCTGACGCTCTCATCATGGACGAACGCCAGGGCCGCGAGGTGGCCGCGGGGCGGGGCATAACCGTGATTGGAGTGCTCGGAATGCTACGTGAATCCTATCGCCGGGGATTTATCGACAACCCCATTGCTCTTGGCGCTCAACTGCGCTCTCTTGGATTTCGTACGTCTCGTGCGCTGACGCGGCGCTTTGAAGAACAGATCCATGAAATAGAGCAAGCGTAGCGCAGGGCGGCAGCGCCGCAATGCCAAATTCCAGATTCAAAATTCAAGACGCTAGCATCAAGAGAAGTTTGCCAGAGAAGCAAGAGATCACGACCCTGCATTGCAGGGCGGCCCGGCGCCGCGACTAAATGCGTAGGGGCCAGCGGCGCTGGCCCCCGGCCGAACGCGGTTCGGCCCTACGAGATGGACAAAATGCTTGCCAAGAAAACGCGCATTTACTGTACCGGATTGGTTCTAACATCAGGGCCGGAGGGAAGCAGTTTCATGGAATCTACGCTCTGGCAGGCCAGCGCGGAATCCACCGGCGCACGGCTCTGAGGTACGCCTGGTAAGAACTCCCGAATTTCCGTGACAGGGTAGGTTCTTCGTAGAAGAGGACGAACAGGTGAACGAGAGCGAAGAGGAGCAAAGCCAGGAAGAGAATCGAAATCGAACGGTTGTAAAGACCGAACCCGATGAGGAGCATCAGCCCGCCGATGTACATTGGATTGCGGACGTACCGGTAGGGGCCGGCGGCGACGAAGGCTCGCGGAGCATCAAAGATGGCAGGGGTACCTCGACCTCGTGAAATGAAAACGCCCGCGCACGCGAGCACCAGGATTGCTCCGAGAATCGCCAGGACTGCGCCGGGTAACTCGGCCGCGGCGGGTAAGGAGACTCCAAAGCGCCGGTCGAAGGCTCGCACGCGCAGGGCGATCCAAGCAAAGAAAAGCAAGAACCCGGTCATGTAGATGACGGACCTGAGCGCGAGGAAGATAGTCTTCATGGCATGTCTCCATTGCCAACGGGCGCATACATAAAAGGCAACGTATGCGCCACCATCGAACCACGCGGCCTAGTGAATCGCATGAATCAACTCCAGGCTGACGCCTAGGGCATCGGTGTCCATGTACGCGTACCGGCCGGAGTTCGGTTTTCCGACATCGCCCCACGCGCCGCTTTGCACGGGCGACCAGCCGAGCTTGGCATAGCGTTCGAGCGCGCTCTCGAGGTTATCCACCGGCACGCCGATGTGCTGCACGCCTTCGCCGTGTGCGCGCAGAAAGTCGTCGTAACAATTGGGGGGGTCTTGCGGCGGAATGATCCATTCAAAAGTGGGGTGAGAATAATTCTGCCAGCCGACCACAAAGGGCAGCAGCAGCGGCTTGCCATGGTAGCGTCCGTCCTCGCGCGGAGTGGCATTGGCCAGCGACATCTCAGGAAAGCCAAGCCGGCGCCAGAACTCCGAAACCGGGGCGGCTTTTCGGATTACAAGTCCCGCGTGCGTCACTTTCGCCTGACCGGCGTCCGGCTCGGACTGCCGGCCCGAGACCAGCGCCAGGACGTACTTGCCCTCGGGCTCTGTATTGAAGAAGGTGTACCGCGCGTCAGCGGTGCGCAGGGTGTGCAACACCCGCACGCCCAGCCCGCCCAGCCGTGCGGTTTCCCGTTCCACTTGCTCGGCATCAGGCGCCACGAAGAAGAGTGCAAAGATGCCATCGCCGTGGCGCGCGAGAAAGGCATCGTACACTGCATCGCCCGGATCGGGCTGTAGGATTTCCACACTAAAGCTCCCCAGCCGGCCTGCGATGAACCGCCCCCGGAGCCGCCCAGGGCCATCCAGCGTAATTCTGCCCTGGTCGCGTATATCCTCGAGGCCCACCTTGCGCCACGCGGCGACCGCCCGTGAAGCGTCCTTCACCACCCAGACCCCGCCGCCCATCCTCTTATAAAAGTCCGGCAGTTGTGCCCACGCCTGCGTCGCAACACACAACAGCATCCCCGCCAGTGCACTCCAACGCAAAAGATAACTCCGCATAACGCCCCTTTCAGTTGTGAACCGAAATCATCCCGAGCGTCCCCAGCCACGTCTCCACTAGCTGAGGCCATCCTGTCACCGGAAATTTCGTGCGCCGCAGCCCAAACGCATGCCCGCCTTGCGCGTACAAATGCATCTCCACGGGAACCCCAGCCTTCTTTAGCGCAATGTAGTAAGCCAGCGAGTCGTCTGCGCTGTCCACGTGGTCATCTTCAGCCTGGAGCAAAAACGTAGGCGGCGTCTGTCTGGTGACAGGGATATCGGGATTCAACCCAAGATGTTTATCGGTAGTCGCCGGATGACGCACCACAAACTTTCTGGCGCCCTGGTTAGCATCCCATTCCGCCGCGGAAAGTGACAGATGCCCCGGATAGATAGCCACCGCAAAGTCCGGGCGGCAGCTTTCTTTGTCGGCGGCATCGACAGCCGGGTACAAACGCTTCGCGAAATGCGTGCTGATCGCTGCCGACAGGTGCCCGCCTGCCGAAAACCCGAGCACACCAATCTTGTGCGGATCGATATGCCACTCCGCCGCGTGAAAGCGCACCAGCCCCACAGTCCTCTGCGAGTCTTCGAGCGCCATCGGTGATTCCGGATATGGTCCCGATTTCGGATACGGCCCCACATCCGTCACGCGGTATTTCAACAGCACACACGTGATCCCCTTGGGCGTCAGCCAATCACAGACCTCCGTGCCTTCAAGATCGATGGCCAGAACCTGGTAGCCCCCACCAGGGAAGACGACGACCGCTGCGCCCGTGTTCTTTCCTTTTGGCGAATAGACCGTCATCGTAGGCCGCGAGACGTTGGTGACGGAAACCGCCGGTCTCCCGGCAACCAGCCACTCTTTCCCCGAAGACACAGCGGCCTCCGGCCCCGCGACAGGCTGCGCATCAGGCGCCGCCCCCGGCCATATCGGCACTTGCGTATGTCCCGGCGATGGCTGCCAGGCGGGTGTCTGCGCGCTCAGACCGCCGCACGCAAGCACAACATAGAGAGCAAAGATCAAAGGCTTCATCACAATCCCCACAGCACCCAGATGCTGGCGTATTCCACCCCGAGCTGCTTTGCAAATTGGAGATCTTCGTCGAGTTGTGCGGGTTCTTCCAAAGACGCGTCGGCGCCCAACTGTAATGCGATCTTAATGCCGGGTGGAAAATTGGCGAGTTTGGCTTCACCCTGGCGGCTGGGCGCCAGCAAACCTCCTCCTCCCAGGGCGCCCACCAGAGCCAACTTAGCAAACTCTCTTCTTTGGCGATCGAAATTCGCGTCCTTCATTTTAAGACTCCCTAAGACAAGGAGGAGCGCGGGCATCTTGCCCGCACTGCGGCCCGGGGGACGCTCCCGCGACGGCGGGCGAGACGCCCGCATTCCGGGCAGCGGGACGCGCCTGGGACAGCCGGCGGGACCCTCCCGCCACTGCGGGCAAGATGCCCGCGCTCCGGGCGGCGGCGAAGGGCAAACAGTAGCGAGGCCGAAAAATAATGTCAAGTTAACATTACGACAGGGTATAGTATTTCCCGACGTTGATTAAAAAAGGCAGGCCTGACCCCTTTCCCCAATGGCAGGATTCTTCGGTCATCCGCGCGGGCTCGCGACTCTCTTCCTCACCGAGTACTGGGAGCGATTCAGTTACTACGGAATGCGCGCCTTGCTGATCCTCTTCATGACGGCTTCCGTGGCAAGTGGCGGGTTGGGATTCGACGTTGTCAAAGCGGGCGCGATCTATGGCATTTATGCGGGGATGACTTACCTGGGTGCGCTCCCAGGGGGATGGATAGCGGACCGCCTGATGGGCCAACGCAAGGCGGTGCTTTACGGCGGCCTGATTATTGCCGCCGGCAATTACGCTCTGGCCATCCCGCTCCTCCAGACCTTTTATCTTGGCCTGGGTTTGATCGTGCTCGGCACTGGGCTGCTGAAACCGAACGTGAGCACCATGGTTGGACAGTTGTACGGGCAGGACCATTCCCGCCGCGATGCCGGATTCTCAATTTTCTATATGGGAATCAATCTCGGAGCGCTTGTCTCTCCGCTGGTCTGCAGCTATCTGGGCGAGAAGATCAACTGGCATCTCGGTTTTGCCGTGGCTGCGGTGGGCATGACGGCCGGCGTCATTCAGTACCGCGCCGGCTGGAAGCACCTTGCCAATGCCGGCGCCCCTCCCACGGATACCTCTTCGGCCAAGCGCCGGCTGCGGACTTCGCTGGGCCTGGCTTTGCTGCTCCTGCTCCTTGCTGTAGGTCTGGGATTCGCGGGAGTTTTCAAGATTACGGCTACGGGCCTTTCAAAGTCTCTCGGCTTAATGCTGCTCGTCATTGTCGTCGCGACGTTCTCCTGGCTTTTCAGAATGAAAGGTTGGAGCGCACTCGAGCGCAAACGCCTGGCGGCCGTCCTGGTCTTCTTCTTCGCCTCCGCCTTGTTCTGGACTTTATTCGAACAAGCGGGCTCCACACTTAACCTCTTCGCCGAACTGAACACCAATCGCAGCCTGTTCGGCGGTTTTCCCGCCGGCTGGTTCCAATCCGAGGAACCCTTGTTCGTCATCCTTCTGGCCCCGGTATTCGCCTGGCTCTGGGTAAACTTGGGCCGCTGGGAGCCATCCACGGGATCGAAGTTTGCCTTGGGCCTGCTCTTCGCCGGGTTTTCATTCCTGATTCTGGTTCCGGTGGCCGGTCGAATCAACAACAGTCCCTTATGGCTCACTTGGAGCTACCTTCTGGTAACCGTGGGCGAACTCTGCCTGAGCCCCGTCGGCCTGAGCGTGACCACAAAGCTTGCGCCCGCTCGAGTGGCGGGACTGATGATGGGTTTCTGGTTTCTTTCCGATGCGGTGGGCAACTACATTGGCGGCACACTCGCATCCTTTTATCACTCCTTCCCCCTGCCGCGCCTGTTTGGAACGGTGGCATTGACAGCGATCGCCGCCGGGCTCGCCATGTTTTTGTTAGTGCCTTTCATGAAGAGATTGATGGGAGGAGTGAACTGAGGACCTCAAATGACCATGACTGTAGCGACGAAACCCCTCACCCGGACCGCCCCGGCTGATGACTACGCCGGTACGGCCCACCCTCTCCCCAACGGAGAGGGACGCATACCGGACGGCGTGGCGACGAAACCCCTCACCCGACCCGCCCCGGCTGATGACAACGCCGGTGTGGCCCACCCTCTCCCCAACGGAGAGGGACGCGTACCGGACGGCGTGGCGACGAAACCCCTTACCCGGACCGCCCCGGCTGATGACTACGCCGGTGCGGCCCACCCTCTCCCAAAGGGAGAGGGACGCGCTCACCTCAGGGCCGGCGTTACGATACTGGTCTCGCTCGCCGCTTTATCTCTCGGGCAGGCGCCTGCCCGCGCCCAACTTTCGCCCCAACTCGTTGACATGCTGCATCGCGTGTTTGTTGGCAACGAGTTTGACGGCAAGGGGTTTGGCCCGGCGCGCTGGTGGAACGAGGGGGAATCCTATACCACGCTCGAGGCCTCTGCCAAAACCCATGGTGCAAGGGACATCGTGAAATACAACACCGTTACCGGAGCGCGCGAAGTTTTGGTTCCTGCCACAGCTCTTGTCCCCCCCGAGGCAAAAACGCCGCTCGCCATCAATGACTATTCCTGGTCGAAGGATATGAACCGTCTTTTGATCTTCACCAACTCCCGTCGCGTCTGGCGGCAGAACACGCGAGGAGACTATTGGGTGCTCGACCTCACCACTGAGAAACTACAAAAACTGGGCGGGAACGCTGCTCCTTCCACTCTGATGTTTGCCAAGTTTTCCCCCGACGGCTTAAAGGTGGCTTATGTGCGCGAACAGAATATCTATGTGGAGGATCTCGAGCACGGATCGATTGTCCCGCTCACCCAGAACGGCTCACCCACGTTAGCCAATGGCACTTCCGACTGGGTTTACGAAGAGGAGTTCGATCTCCGCGACGGTTTCCGTTGGAGCCCGGACAGCCAGAGCATCGCTTACTGGCAAATTGATTCCTCGGGCGAGGGCGACTTCCCTCTGATCTACGACAGCGGCGGACCTTACGACGTGGTCAGCCAGATTCCGTATCCGCAATACGGCGTGTACCCGCACGTCAAGGACATTCTTTACCCGCAGCCTGGAACCACGAATCCTGCCGCCAAGCTCGGCGTGGTCAAGGCCACCGGCGGACCCACGCAATGGATCGACGTGCCGGGAGATCCGCGGGACAACTACATTCCGTACATGGCTTGGGCGGGGAATTCCCGTGAGATCGTATTGGAACATATGAATCGTCTGCAGAACACCGACGACCTGCTGCTGGCAGACGCCCAAACCGGCTCCGTAGTCCAGGTGCATCGCGAACATGATGATGCCTGGGTGGATGTAGTGGGCGACGTGCCCTGGATTCATCAGGGAAAAGACTTCCTTTGGGTGAGCGAGAAAGATGGTTGGCGGCATGTATATCTGGTATCGAGAGATGGGAAGCAGTCGCGGCTTGTGACGCCAGGCCAGTTTGACGTGATCCACCTGGAGGGCGCCGATGCGCAGGAGACCTGGGTGTACTATATCGCCTCGCCGGGCAATGCGTCGCAACGCTACCTCTACCGCAGTCGCCTGGATGGCTCAGGCGCGCCGGAGCGAGTAACTCCTTCTGGTCCGGCCGGAAGCCATTCCTATCAGATTTCTCCCGACTTCAAGTGGGCCATCCACACCTTCTCGAATTCGGAGACGCCGCCCGTCACCGACCTTGTCGCGCTTCCCACCCATCATGTGAACCGCGTGCTCGAGGACAATCATGAGTTGCGCGCCAAGACTGCGCAGCTTTTCGCTCAACCTACCGAGTTCTTCCCCATCGATATTGGCAACGGCGTCACTCTCGACGCTTTTATGATCAAGCCCCCTAAGTTCGATCCTGAGAAGAAGCATCCCATCCTCATTAATGTTTACGGCGAGCCGGCAGGACAGACGGTGGTCAACGTGTGGGAAGGCAGCCAGGCGATATTCCACCGCCTCCTCGCTGAGCAGGGATATTTAATCGCCAGCATCGACAATCGCGGCACACCGGCGCCCAAGGGCCGTGCCTGGCGCAAAATCATCTACGGTACGGTGGGCGTGCTCTCTTCCCAGGATCAAGCGGCAGCGCTACAGGCCATGGAGAAAACTCGCCCCTATATCGATCCCAGCCGCACGGCGGTTTGGGGCTGGAGCGGCGGAGGCACGAACACACTCAATCTGATGTTCCGTTATCCCGAAGTTTATAAGGTGGGCATGGCTGTGGCCCCGGTCCCCGATCAGAGACTCTACGACACGATTTACCAGGAACGATACATGGGATTGCCGCAGCAGAATACGGAAGGGTACCGGCAAGGGTCGGCCATCAATTTTGCCGAGGGATTAAAGGGTCACTTGCTGCTCGTCCACGGCTCCGACGACGACAACGTGCACTTCCAAGGCAGTGAACTCCTCATCAACCGCCTGGTCGAACTGGGCAAGCAGTTCGACATGATGGAGTATCCCGGCCGAACGCATAGCCTGTCAGAGGGCAAAGACACTCACTATCATCTGTTCTGCCTACTGGCGCGCTATCTAGAGGAACACCTCCCACCCGGACCACGTTGAGTTAGCGGAGGTAGTGTAGGGCGCGACGCTCAGCCAATTGTCGAGATAGAAATATTAAGGAACCCCATGAATCGCAAACGCTTGTACCTCACCTGCATTCTTCTTCCCCTCCTGGCATCCTGTCTATGTGCACAGGACACGCAATTTGACCCCCAGGGCGAGCAGATTCCCGGGCCGGACAACGCCAAGACCGACACCGATCTTTGCTGCTACCGTAGCGATGAGATCCAGGATCCCGTGACGGCTTTCCAGGTTTGGATCAAGGACGTCCGCCACTGGCGAACCGAGCGCCGGATTCGAATTGGCTACGACGGCTCACAATACGAACGGCCTGAGCTTGCCTGGACGCAATCGAGCTTCATCCAGCCGCAGATGATGATCGAGGACCGCTACTTTTACGATCCCGTGCAAGGCAGGTACACTGTGGACCGCTACCTCGACGATCTCGAGAAACGCTACGGCGGCATCGACTCGGTGTTGATCTGGCATACGTATCCCAACATCGGCATCGATAATCGCGATCAATACGACCTGTTGCGCGATATGCCGGGCGGTGTCGAGGGCTTGCGCCGCATGATCCAGGACTTCCACCGGCGGGGAGTCCGCGTGCTCTTCCCGGTGATGCTCTGGGACCAGGGGACGCGCGACCCCGGGCTTCCCAACGCAGTCGCGACCGCCAGGGCCATGGCGGAAATCGGCGCGGACGGAATCAATGGGGACACGCTGGATGGCGTGCCCCGCTCGTTCCGCACCGCCTCCGACCAAACGGGGCATCCGATTGCCCTCGAGCCCGAGGGAGGCCCTGCCGATGAAGCCCTGGCCTGGAACAACCTCTCCTGGGGCTACTGGAAGTATCCCTTTGTGCCCATGATCAGCCGGTACAAGTGGCTCGAGCCGCGTCACATGGTGAATGTCTGCGACCGCTGGAATCGCCGCAAGACGGACAACCTGCAATCCGCCTTTTTCAACGGCGTGGGCTACGAGAGCTGGGAAAACATCTGGGGCATCTGGAACCAGATTACGCCGCGCGACGCCGAGGCGCTGCGGCGCGTCGCCAAGATTGAACGCGCCATGGCGGCGCTGCTCACGAGCCCGGAATGGGAGCCGCATACTCCTACGCTCCGCTATGGCGTGTTTGCCAGCAAATTTCCGGGGCAGGGCCAGACCCTCTGGACCCTCGTTAACCGTAATGAGTACGATCTCGCGGGACGGCAGCTTGAAGTCCCTTATCACGGCGGGGAACGCTTCTACGATCTTTGGCACGGCGAAGAGTTGCAAGCGGAAATGCGGGGCGGCCGGGCGGTGCTGAGCTTTGAGATCGAGGCGCAGGGTTTCGGCGCCGTACTCGCCCAGGACCAGGAACCAGAGGGGACCGTCGCCGGCTTGTTAGGCGCGATGCGGGAGCTTTCGGGGACGCCGCTTTCGAGCCTCTCGAATGAGTGGAAATTCCTGCCGCAGAAGCTGGTGGAGATTCCCACAACCTCACCCGCCGCCACAACGCCGGCGGGGATGGTCAAGATCCCCGAGGGGGACTACGAGTTTCACGCCACCGGGATCATGATCGAAGGGGGCAATGAGGTGGGCGTAGACGTCCAGTTTCCGTGGGAGGACGCGCCGCGGCGTTATCATCTTAATGAGATGCATGTGAAGCCTTTCTATATGGACAAATACCCGGTAACGAACGCAGATTTCAAGAGGTTCATCGACGCGGTTCACTATCATCCCCAAGACGACCACAATTTCCTGCGCGATTGGAAGAGCGGCAGCTACCCTGAAGGCTGGGCCGGGAAGCCCGTCACCTGGGTCTCGCTCGAGGATGCGCGCGCTTACGCTCAGTGGGCGGGCAAGCGGCTGCCGCACGAATGGGAGTGGCAATACGCCGCGCAAAGCACGGACGGCCGCGCCTACCCCTGGGGCAACGAATGGGACGCCGCGCGAGTTCCCGCTCCCGAGAAGGGCCGCGACATGCGCCCGCCCACGAGCGTGGACGCCTATCCGCAAGGCGCAAGCCCTTTCGGGGTGGTCGACCTGGTGGGAAACGTCTGGCAGTGGACGGATGAATTTGTGGATGAGCATACACGCGCCGCGATTCTCAAGGGCGGCAGCTACTATCAGCCGCAAGGCTCACTCTGGTATTTCCCCCAGGCTTATAAGTTGACCGAGCACGGGAAGTACCTATTGATCGCGCCCAGCAAGGACCGCGCGGGCACGCTCGGATTCCGTTGCGTGGTGGACGCGAAGTAGCAGCGCGAAGTTTGAGGAGACCCTTTTGGCAGTGAAAAGTGAACAGCCACAAATAAATCAGGAGACTCGTTACGAGGCGCTACGCCAGGCGTCCGGCGTTATCGCGTCGCAGGCGGACCTGAATGGAGTGATCGAGAACCTCGCGGGGTTCCTTCCCGCGGTGGTGGATTTTGAGTTCCTGGGGGTGGTTCTTTACGATGCAGAGCGGCAGGTTTTTCGCCTGCACGCCTTTGGAGGCGACCTATCCAATAAGTCAGAAGTTGGGACGGAAATTCCGCTCACCGAGGAGGAGGCGGTCATTCTGCAAGACCAGAAGCCGGTGGTCATCAACGACATTGAGAAAGAGACGGAGTATGCTGACATCGTCGCACGCGCACGTCCGTACGGTGTTCGGTCGACCTGCCTGCTTCCTCTGACTTCTCCCCGGCGCCGGCTGGGCGTGCTGGTGTTTGGGAACACGCGGCAGAAGGACTATGGCGAGGAAGATCTGAAGCTCATGTCCACAGTCGCCGACCACGTTGCGGTGGCTCTCGAGAATGCACTGAATTACGAGGAGGCCCGCTCCTACCAGCAACTCCTGGCGCGCGAGCGCGACCGCCTGCGGCTGCTGCTGGAAGTCAACAACAACGTGATTTCCCACCTGGAGCTGAGCGATCTTTTCCAAGCCGTATCTTCCGCCCTGAGGGATTGCTTTCACCACGAGTACACCGGCCTTTGGCTGCTCGAGGAAGAGCAACTCCGTTGCGTAGGCATAGATTTTCCCAGCAACCGCGGTTTCATTCAACAGGTGCAACGGGTGAATGTGACGCCCTCGGATCTGGCCGAGATGCGAGCTCGCACCACCAAGCTGATCAGGCGCGACTATATCGCCCAACTCCCGGCCGCGATCGCTGCGCCCGCGCTGGCGGAAAACCTCCGCTCGGGCGTGCTCATTCCTCTGGTTGTCGGTTCTAAACCGCTGGGCATCCTGACGCTGGGTAGCACGAGCGAATCTGCTTTCTTGCAGGAGGAGCTTGGCCTGCTTCAACAGGTTGGCAACCAAGTGGCCTTGGCCATGGGAAACGCTTTGGCCTATGGGAAGGTGTCGGAAGCGCGCGATCAGCTCAACACCGAGAAGACCTACCTCGAAGACGAGATCCGGTACGACCGCAATTTGGAAGACATCGTCGGCAACAGCCCGGCGCTACGCGAGACCCTGAGCAAGGCAGAGCTTGTCGCCACCACAGACGCCACCGTACTGCTGATGGGGGAGACTGGGACCGGCAAAGAACTTATCGCCAGGTTGATTCACAGTCGCAGCTCGCGCCGGGAACGTACCTTCGTAAAGCTGAATTGCGCGGCCGTCCCCTCGGGCCTCATGGAGAGCGAGCTGTTCGGGCACGAACGGGGAGCCTTCACTGGCGCCATTGCGGCAAAAAGCGGCCGTTTCGAGCTGGCGAACCGTGGAAGCCTCTTTCTCGACGAAGTCGGTGACATCTCGCTCGAGCTTCAGCCCAAACTCCTTCGGGTTTTGCAGGAGAAGGAATTCGAACGGCTGGGAAGCACCCGAACCATAAAGGTCGATGCGCGCCTGATTGCCGCCACCAACCGGAACCTCTCGCAAATGGTCGCCAACGGAGAGTTTCGCGAGGACCTGTATTATCGGCTCGCGGTCTTCCCCATTCAGTTGCCGCCCCTGCGCGAAAGACGTGAAGACATCCCTCTCTTGGTTCGATACTTCGTGGACCGCTACGCGCGCCGAATGAAGAAAACGATCAGCGAGATTCCTGAGCCGGCGATGCAAGCCATGGTGGACTGGACGTGGCCTGGGAATATTCGCGAATTGCAGAACTTCATCGAGCGGGCGGTAATTCTCGCGAGTCAAGAACGCCTCGATGTGCCACTCGAGGAATTGAGCTCGCCACGAACAGGCCGAGGCGTTGCGGGATCAACCAGGACTCTCACTCTCCAGGAACTCGAACGTGATGCAATCCGGGATGCCTTGCAGAAAACCCATGGGCGCGTTGGTGGTCCGCGAGGGGCGGCAGCCTTGTTGGGTCTTAAACGCACAACCCTCCAGTCTCGAATGCGCCTGCTGAACATCAAGTCGTTTGAAGACGGTCCTAGCCAGTAGGGGTGGCTCGCGACCCGTCGGCCGAAGCCCTTCGGCAGGCGCAGGCCTGAAAGCTTTGATCCGCAGGATGATCGATCGCGTGTCGCTGCCCTCCCCTGGGCAGTCTGCCCCGGTGCGGGCACATAGCTCCCCCCTCAACCCGGCATCGATAATATAAGTGCTTATAATACAGTATGTTACGGGTAAGAAGGGCTTGGCACGGCAAATGCCTACAAGCTTGTTGTGCCGCGAACTACAGCCCTTTATTTGCCAACTCGAGCGACAGAAGAACGCCCCATGACGGCGCTAGGCTCAGTTGAGCAACCAGGTTGCCGCGCAGGCGTCTCGCCCGCTGTGGCAGAGGGTCCATGGCTCATCACTGCCGCAGTCATGCTCGCCACCTTCATGGAGGTGCTCGACACCACAGTGGTCAGTGTCTCGCTGACACACATCGCAGGCAGCCTCTCGTCAACACCCAACGAGGCCACTTGGGCTCTCACTTCCTATCTGGTAGCCAACGGAATTGTCATTCCGATTTCAGGATGGCTGGCCAATCACTTTGGCCGGAAGAACCTGCTCCTGGTTTCAACCGCAGGTTTTACCCTTGCTTCCCTTCTTTGTGGCATCGCGCCCAGCATGGGTCTTCTGGTGGTCTTTCGCGTAATTCAGGGTGCTTGCGGCGGTTCACTGCAACCGATGTCGCAGGCCGTGATGCTGGAGGCGTTCCCACCCAAGCAACGCGGCAAAGCCATGGCGATTTGGGCGATGGGCGCCATCGTGGCGCCGGTGCTCGGACCAGTTCTTGGTGGCTGGCTGACCGACAACTTTTCCTGGCGTTGGGTCTTCTACATCAACCTGCCGGTGGGTTTGGTCTCCGTGGTCATGCTCAAGACGTTTCTCCATGACCCACCGTACATCCGGCGCTCCTTGGCGAGAGTCGATTCCTGGGGTCTGGCGACGCTGGCTATTTGGGTGGCCGCGCTCCAGATCATGCTGGACAAGGGGCAAGAGAAGGATTGGTTCGATTCCAGATTCATCTTGGTTTTGGCGGCGCTCTTTGCAGTAGGGCTCGTGGCGTGGGTGGCGGGCGAGTTAAGTACGCCGCACCCGGTGGCCGAGCTCCGCGTGTTCGGGCAAGCGCCCTTTGCCGCAGGTACTCTGGTCATGGCGCTGGTCGGGTTCGTGATGTACGGCGGCCAGACCACCCTCTCCCTTTGGCTGCAAACGCTTCTTGGTTATCCGTCGATGCAAGCGGGCGAGGCCCTGCTGGCCGTGGGGCTGGGGGCAGCTTTCGCCATGCCTATGGCTTCCTTGCTAACCAGCAGGTTTGATCCTCGCAAGGTGTGCGTGTGCGGAGTGCTGGGCCTCGGTCTCTCGTACTATCAGTTGATGGGATTCAACTTGAACGTCGGTTACTGGGATCTGTTCTGGCCGCAGTTTCTTCAGGGCGCTTCGATTGGGTTGGTGTTTGTACCCCTCGCGGTGGTGACCATGGCCTTCATCCCCCAAGAGAAGATGGGGAACGCTACCAGCTTGTTCAACATGATGCGGAACATCGGCGGGGGAGTTGGGATTTCGTTGGTGACTACCATGCTCACAAGGCAAGGGCAGCAGCACACCAACCTGCTGGTGGCCAACATAACCCCAGTCTCACCACCAACAACGGCTCTGCTCGCCGGGATGAAGAACTTATTTGCCGGTGCGGGTCCTGGATTGGCCGATCAGCAAGCGTACGCCGCACTTTTTGGTCTGGTGCAGCGCGAAGCCACCATGGTCGGGCTGGTTCGGGTATTCCAGTTTCTGGGAATCCTATCTCTCATCATGATTCCCCTGATCGCCCTTACGAAGCGGCCGCCAAGAGGAAAGGCGTCGCTGTAGCGTGAACCCGTCGATCGCGGTGAGAGTTTGAAGACTGCGCGCCATGGAGTGAACGCGCGTCGTAGGGGCAAGCCCTTGTGGTTCCCCAGGGCGGCCATGAGGGCCGCCCCTACAGGCGTTTTTCTCCTGTTATAGAGGGGCGGGGTGCGCCACGAATGCAGAACCAAGCGTCCCCCGACTCACATCCAAGAAAAAGGGAACGCCATGTTCGCAATTGCGGTAACGGCCGGTAACAACCCGACGGGATTGAGGCTCAGAAGGCATTTCTGCGCCGGCCTTCTTCTGCTGGCTCCTGTGCTGCTGGATGCCGCAGAGCTCAAGCCGGAGACCCTGCGGGCGTGGGACGCTTATGTTCGTGCAGCGCAGATGCGCACGGAGGTTCGCGCCAGAGGGCAACGCTCGCTAATCAAGCCGCTGGCCGAACGCATACCCCGAAACATACTGCTGGCTACACTCCAGGATACGCGAGACGCCGTGAAGCAGGAAAGCTCAGCAGACCCGCCGAAACTCAAGCCGCTGACGCACTGAATGCCCTGGGCTGCGGAAGCGAAGCTGCCGCCTTCCGCCGATCAGGCTGTGCGTGTCCGCGCTGGCGAACGCATGGTGTCCCCGGTGGCCGAAAAACACCGGCTTACCCGAAAACAACCATCGGAGCCGATTCCGGCCGATGGTGACTTGCTGCCCAAGCGCCCCTTATCCATTGAAGTCCAAAGACTTAACAGGCTCGTCGAAGCGCGCCGGTTTGGCAGCCCTATTGCCTCTTGGAAAGCTGGAGTTTGGAAGGGACTCTTGGGAGTCCGAGGAGGATGAGACCATGAAAAAACTAATGCTACTCAGCTTACTGGGTGTCGGACTGCTGGCAGCACCGGCTGCCAATGCGCAGCCCGTTGTGTTCGGTGTCGGAGTCGGAATCGGCCCTGTTTACGTGGGACCACCTCCGGTTTGCCCGTACGGCTACTACAGCTATTACCCCTACGCCTGCGCGCCTTACGGGTACTATGGCCCAGAGTGGTTTTCCGGCGGGTTCTTTATTGGCGCGGGACCCTGGTTCCACGGCTTACACGGGCGCCCCGGCTTCTATGGTCGCCCGGGGTTCTATGGCCGCTCGGGTGCTTATGGGCGCTCTCTTAGGGGCGGACCCGTGGCTCGCGGACCAGCGAATTATGGGAGGGGCGCAGTTGGCGGCGGATTCCGCGGCGGCTACGCACGTGGAGGCGCTGCTCGGGGTGGTTTCCACGGCGGCGGACACAGGTAGATTCCATCCCGGATTCCACGCTCAACGGCCGGCAGCCCGCGCTGCCGGCCGTTTCGTTTTTCGGGCCAATCCGGTATATCACAGTGCGAGAGGTTGTGGGCCAGCTCGAGAAAACACTGAAGGTCGCGCGCACGCACGAAGCGGGGCACGAAATCGTGCAGCATTACCCAACCGGTACGTAATCCTTCCCTTATCAAGGAGATGTTCTCACCTCGCGAAAACACTCCCTAGCATTTATAAGTTTCTGTAAAATCAAACAGATGCGGCGACCGCCCGGCGGATTGGTCAGGCAATTGCCTGACCTTCCGTAGGCAACTCCTCAAAATGGAGTGGCTTCTGGGCCGAGGCAGGGCGCAACTTCGACACGACGCTGTGGACCAGATCAGCCCTGCCCCATGGTTGAGAAACGCAAGGACCGTTAGATGACCATACGACAATCACAAAGGAGCGCAACATGAGTTCACAGGGCAACCTGAACGGGCAGTTATGGGCAACGCACCGGAATGTTTCCACGTCGTTATGCGAACCCGCCGCGCGCAATCACTCGCCATTGAGCACAGGACGCCTTTGGCGTGTGGCGGGCTCTTTAATAGCAGGTTTGCTGATCTTTTTGATGGCGGCGGCTGTGATAGCGCCTATTCCTTCCTCCGCCGCGGAGATTGCAATTTCAGTTCGGATTGGCCCTCCTCCCCTGCCCGTCTACGCTCAGCCGCTGTGTCCGGGCCCCGGCTACATCTGGACGCCGGGCTATTGGGCCTACGATCCCGATAACGGGTACTATTGGGTTCCTGGCACATGGGTGCTGGCGCCTGAGCCGGGATTCTTGTGGACACCAGGTTATTGGGGTTGGAGCGGCGGGCTGTTTTTGTGGCACGTCGGTTACTGGGGCCCGCACGTCGGATTCTACGGTGGAATAAATTACGGCTTCGGTTACACAGGCGCAGGGTATGAGGGCGGCTATTGGAGAGGGAGGGAGTTCTTCTATAACCGGACGGTGAATAACGTCAACGTGGTGAATATTCGTAACGTATATAACCGTACCGTGGTCAATAATGTATCGGTGACTCGGGTTGCCTACAACGGCGGCCCCGGCGGCATCACCGCCCGGCCTACGCCCGCTGAAATGACCGCCGAACACGAACGGCACATCACGGCCACGGGCTTGCAACAACAGCACCAAAACCTCGCACGCCAAAACCGCGCGCAGTTTGCTTCCGTTAACCACGGTAGGCCGAGTGTTATGGCCTCCGCGCGGCCGGCCCAGTTCCACGCACAACCTGCCGAACGGCCCGGTGGGGCGGCTGCCCGCCCGTCGAGGACGCCGAGCGCAAACCGCAATGTTGAACGACCGCAAGGCAGAACCGCGAGCGGAGGAGAATCAAGGCCGGCACACACTCAACCGCGGCAAGAAAGGGCCCCGGTCCGCAACGCCGAAAGGCCGCAAGGCAGAACCCCCGAATCACGCCCGGCACATTCTCAACCCTCGCACGCTGCGGCGCCGAATCGTAATGCGAGCCACCCGCCAGCCCAGGAACGCAAATCGAACCCTCCTGAAGAAAGGAAAACACCGGCCCACGGCTCCGAGCCCCACCATTAGTCTATGCTCCCTCAAGCAACATTTGCTTGTGAAATACATCCAAGCAAATAGGGCGTGGTTGCTTGCGGGAGCGCTTTTCGAAGAGTTGCCATAACACGAAAACTGGCGTGCAGGAGGCTGGCGCGGTGAGGACTAAATTTGCAGGCAATGTGCGAAGTTTAGTGCGCGCGGCCGTTCGCGAGCTGCGGAAGTTCGCCTACGCGAGTCCGACCCGAGTGGCGCAAAGTGAAAACCCGGTCCGGCGACCGCGCCTGGGATTGGCGCTCGGCGGAGGATTCGCACGCGGCCTCGCCCACATCGGCGTCCTGAAGGTACGGGTCGACAGCCAGATCAGCATCGACGCTCTGGCGGGGACCAGCATTTGAATCAAGTCTGAGACCTTCTCCTCGACGGATACGCCGACCGCCGGCGATACGTTCGATCGGACCTCGCTCATGGCGCGCGGAACAGAGTAACGATAAGGGTTCCGCGCGACACTTGTGTCAGCAAACTCGGCTTGCATCCAATTGCCGAAATCCGACATGCTGCCCTCCTCGAGCGTCTGCCCCGCCTTCTTGTCGATGTTGCTGTGCTGAACCTGGATAGAGGCAGCTCAGCCCCTTGTTTGCGAGGTGGGCTTGGCTGGGTCGCCAAGCCCACCCCTCCCCACCTGCCAGTGTTGACCAGAGTTAATGACGTTTCCTGCGGTTACGGAGATTCTCCGCGCTCCCGTCCCCTAGTGTTTAGCAGTATTGGGAGCACGGAGAAACTCGTCTCAACTGCGGCCGCTTTCTTAACGACTACCTAGCTTTTGTGCGAGGGTACTGCCTGTACGCGGGGAAAGCTACTCGGAAACTTTCTAGTTTTGGACTCGGAATTTACGAGGGGGGTCGGGCCAGCGGGAACTATGAAGGCTGGATGATGCCGTGGGCGATGGCATACTGGGTCAACTCGGCGATGGTTCGGATCCCGGTGGCCTCCATGATGCGGTATTTGTGGAACTCTACCGTTCGCGTCGAGATATTCAGAATCGCCGCGACCTCCTTTGGAGATTTCCCTTCCGCGAGTAGTTGCAGAATTTCCGTCTGCCGAGAGGTCAACTCGGGTTTGAGCTTTTCCGGCTGGCTGCCCTTTTCGAGCAGCGTAGACAGAATGTCGCCGGCGATCAGCGGGGATATATAGGTGCGCCCCCGAAGCGCCTCCTGAATGGCCGTTATGATTTCTGCGGGCGCAGATCTCTTCAATACGTAACCCGACGCGCCCGCCTGAAAGGCGGCGGTCGCGAAGGTCGCGTCCTCGTGCATGGTCAGGAACACAATCTTCGGGGCATGCGGCAACTTGCGGATGCGCCGCGCGGCTTCAATGCCGTTCAGCAACGGCATCGAGATGTCAGTGACTATGACCTCGGGCCGCAGCCGTTCGACAGCGTTCACCAGGTCCCGGCCGTTCTCCATGACTCCCACGATCTCAAAGTGCGGCTCCAGGATGTGCCGCAATCCTTCGCTGAACATCACGTGATCGTCCCCTAAGAGAACCCGTGGACGCCCCATCGCTGGTCGCCTGCCACGCGCCATCCATTATCCTGCGGGCAGGCCCTCCGCCCCTGGTAGTTTTGAGCGATTCAGCAACCGCAGCAAAGCATCTCGCTCTGACTCTTCGCCGGAGAGGACACGTCCCAGGCCGCTCCCCCCGGCGCCGGTCAACAGGGCGTTAATTATATTTAAAATCTCAACTATTTGCTAACTGGTGTAAGGCAGGGTGGTGGGTCAGTTTGCGGTAGCGGCGCTCTGCGAGCGCTGGACCTCCTTGAGGATTGATGCAGCTTGCGGCAGAGGAAGCCGCTACCCCGCTTCATCTCAAACTTCCCGTTTCTTTGTTTCGGAGCGATCACTTTGCGCTTCCTTTGGGGCGCACGTGGTCCCGCCATCGTGGGACTCGGGGAAGCTCCGATGAGGCATGACAGGGACCGAAATGCCGGCTCCGTGCTAACATCTGCTCTTATGAGAACAGTATTGTGCTGCGCGATCGCCATTCTAGGATTCGCGCTCGGCATGGGGGCGCAAGGCATGCGGGTCATCATGCCGGCCGAGATTGGAATCAGTGAACTGAAAGGGAAACCGTTCACCGCCACGGCGCGAACCACGCTCACCCAGGTCCTGCCGGACGGAACGAAGAAGATCCGCACGGTGGAGGACCGGATCGCACGAGACAGCAAGGGGCGCATTTACCAGGAACAGCACCTGCCTTGGACTGAGGACGTTAGCCATCCTATATATTACGTGAATATCTACGATCCCGTCCAACGGCGAAGAATACACATCGACCCGCAGGACCATAACGTTATAACCAGGCCTATAGGACGACCGACCAATTACGACGCGACGGATTATCTGACCCTCAAGGCGACGCACGCCGGAGAAAGCATCAAGGACCAGAAACTCGGCACTCAGGAGATTGCGGGTATTCGAGTGTGGGGAAGACGAACTACGCATTCTTTTCCGCCGGGAATGTTCGGCAATGCGGAGAGAATTGTGTCCGTCGATGAGTGCTGGTATTCAGAGCGACTGGGAGTCGACCTCTTGCGGCGGAGGAGCGACCCGCGCTCCGGGGAGCAAGTGACCGAACTCCTCAACCTGGTTCGTCGAGAGCCTGATCCCGCCCTGTTCGCGGCGCCGCCCGGATATTCGCGACAGGCGCCCCCGACGCGTCATTAGCGGTCCGCTGCTCCGCCCTCGCTCTTCGATCAGTTTCGTCAGAACATCTTCCGCCTCGTCGCGCCGGCCCAGTCGATTCAATGCGAGAGCAAGCTGCTCGCGCACGAGGACGGTCTCGGCCAGCGGCGGTGCCATCTTCTCCACCAGCGATACCATGTCTTGCCAGGAGGAAGTGGCCCGGTACGACAAGAAAAGGTCAATGACCGAACCCAAAGGAGTCGGCTTGGAGCCAAACGGCATGAGGATAAAGCATAGGGGTTTCAACTGGCGCCTCCTAATCAAGGAAAATAATAGATGCCGGGCTGCCTACTGGAGTGTATTGACCGGTGAAGGTGAGCGCGCCCGTTGTCCGATTGCGGCGGAAAGTGGTGATGGCGTCGGCGAACTGGTTGCACACATAGAAGAAGTTCCCCGTGGGGTCGAAGTTGAAAGCGCGAGGATGGTCGCCGCGAGTCCATTCTTCGCCGCGATAGGCAAGAGTTCCTGTGGCGCTGATGGAAAACCAGGCGATGCTGTCGTGCAGGCGGTTCGAAGCGTAGAGGAACCGGCCGTCCGGAGAGATCATGACTTCGGCGGGGAAATTCGAGCCGGCAAAGCCCTTGGGCAGGCTCGAGACACTCTGTTTCTCGGTCAGCCTGCCTTGGGCCGGGTCATAGTCGTAAGCGACCACCGTGGAACCCTCTTCTTGCAGCGAGTAGAACCAGTGGCCGCTGGGATGAAAGGCGAAGTGCCGCGGCCCGTCTCCGGAAGGCAACGCGACATAGGGAGGATCGTTAGGGATGAGCTTTCCTTTTTCAGCGTCGAACTTCCACACCAAGATCCGGTCCAATCCCAGATCGGCTGCAAAGACGAAGCGGCCTGCCGCATCAGCCTGGACCATGTGGGCGTGCGGCTTGTCGTGTCCGCTGATGGCAAAGCTTCCCGGGGGCGCGCTGGCGGCGTGTTCCCGGCCGACGGCGCCCTGATCGTGGAAGACGTCCGTGGCTGCGCCCAACTCACCGCCGACTTGAATGGGAAGCACCGCCACCGTCCCTCCGAAGTAGCTCGCCACCAGCACGAACCTGCCGGAAGGGTGGATGCTCAGATGCGTCGGATTAGCGCCTTCGGAGCTTACGGTGTTGAGCAAGGTCAGGTGCCCGCTGGCGCGGTCGATCCTGTAGGCGCTCACCGAGCCCGAGTTCGCGCCCTGGTAGTTCGCGATCCAATTCACCGAGTACAGATATTTCCGCGCAGAGTCAAAGGCCATGAAGGACGGATTGGTGTCCCGCCGAATCACCTCGCGTTGGACGAGAGCTCCAGTCGCACGGTTCATTTCAAACACGTAGATGCCTTGCCCGCGTCCGATGGAGCCGTCGGGGCCTTGCGGTAGACTGTAACTCCCGACGTAGGCAAATACTCTCATAGTTGCTCGCTCAGCTTAGCTCCGTAGGTCCTGAGATCGATCATGGCCAGCGCCATGCGGTCCTTCATGCTGCCGGTGGGATTTTCGCTTTCCAATTTGAGCAGAATGCGCGAGCCGTTTGCGGGCACGATGCGGCGCAGAGCCAATAAGGCGGTGTTACCGATGCAGTCGAGGATGTTCCGCGGCAGTTCGCTCATATTCCTAGGCATGACAGGGTGCCTGGAACCTGAGGCCTGACCACTGGCACCCGGCGCCTGTTTTTGGGTTTGATTTGAGTTCGTTTTGGGCTTTTCGCGTATTCATGACCCGCTTTTTCGAGTTTCTTGAGCTCGTTGGGAGTTCGTTTTGAGTTCGTTTTTTGCAACTTCTGTTGATTCTAAAGGACCTACTGGCTTCGCTCGTTCAATTTAACATCTTTTTTGCATTCTCACGCCTCTTTCCGTCCCTGGCGGGCCGCTTTCGAGCCGCCCGCACCCCTTTCTGGCGGACATTTCAGCCGAGCATGATAGGCTAGCATAAATCGCGGCCGTTGTCAAGCAAAAAGTGCAGGCCGGCAGCGGGTACTAGGTCTGTTTGCTATAGCGGCGCTCTCCGAGCGCCGGAACTTCTTGAGAATTCAAAATCGGCGGTCAGAGACCGCCGCTACAAGAGTCAAACTGACGCATTGCTGCGCAGGCCGGTAATGTAATAGCGCCAATGGGTACTGTCCTAATTTGGGCAACTCCCCAGTTCCTCGGTCATTCAACAAGACCTTGCATCCCTCCAAGATGTTTCCCTCGTCGCTTTTCCGCTGAAAACCACGCAAATCAGGCTGTCATTCACGGAACCTACGGCTATCAGAGCGACCGGCCCTCAATTTACAGGTGGGGCGGCGATTTCCGCCACGCTGTGCTTGAATACGGGAAGCTCTTTGACCCCGACCCCTTCGAGAGTCCCATCGAAATACCGAGTGGACATGCTTATTTGGGCCAACGACCGAACCCACGCCACCATGATTGGGCTGAAGCGGAGGATAATCGAATTCTGAAGGATGTTCGTGGTCGTTGTCCGTGGTCCGCTGCCCAAGGCAAGGAACTGCGGCAAACGGACGAGCCCACCTCACTCTAGAGAGTTAACCTCTCCACCCAATTGGGGCTTTCGAGCAAAGCGGGAAACCTCGTATCGTCGGTCGGAGGCCCCTTTTGCGACGACTCGTCTCCACATTCGCCCACGGTTTGCCGGGCGCCGGCCTTCTTTTGATGCGGCTGGTTTCCGGCACTGCACTGATCGTTCAGGGGGTGCAGGCACTGCGGGAGGGTCTGCGATTGGGCCAGCCATAGTGCGTCTGGTCGCGATCGGTGCAGGAATACTGCTCATTGCAGGTTTATGGACGCCCATCACGGGAGGGCTGGTGACGGCGATTGAGCTGTTGCACGCCTTCTCGCAACCTGGCGACCCGTTGACTCATATCCTATTGGCAACCCTCGGCGCCGCCCTTGCACTGCGAGCCGGGCTTCGAGGAGATCATCGGGCAGAGCAAAGCGCGTCGCGGCGTCCTGCGTCAGGTCGAGAAGCAGTTTCGCCTGGACCTCTACTACCGGCTGGATGTATTCCCGATTTCCATTCCTCCCTTGCGTGAACGCCCGGAAGACATTCCATTGCTCGCTTGGCATTTTGCCCAGCAGCTCGCCCGGCGGATGAACAAGATCATTGAGGCAATTTCTTCCGAATCGATGTCGGTGTTCCGCCCTCGACTCTGGAATCGAAGATTCGGGCGATGAATATCCACAAATACAGCTTCAAGGCCTTCTAGCCAAGCATGCCCGCCCCTAAGGGTAGTGTCCAAATACGGACACTGCCCTCCCTCCAGCCCGATACCGACTTTCACGAGCTTCGCGAATTCGCGAAATAGTTTAGGGTGACGTTTTGCGCGGGCCTGAGTGTTTTGAAGGACTTACCTTTTGGCGCTTGCCTTGCATTGATGAAACGTAAGGATTGCCGAAGGGAGCAAAGTCTTGACGACCGTCGAATCCACCACGGCCGCGGATTTAAGCGTCAGTGTGACCGATAGCGAGGGAGGCGCACTCGTTTGCGTGAGCGGCCATGTTTCTGTCGACTCTTCGCCAGCCCTTCGCAATCAGCTCCTGACGATACTCGACCGACAGGGGCTGTCGATACTCACCATCGACTTGGCCGAGGTGACTTACATCGACTGCGCCGGGATTGCAACCCTGATCGAAGCCCTCAAGGTCGCGCATACCCGTGGGACCCGATTGCAGTTAACGGGGTTGCGCGATGGCCCTCGTCATTTGCTTGAGGTCACCGGCCTGCTGGGTCTGTTCGAAATGTATGGCCAGGCAAGTAGTTCCTCCATCTCCAAGGTTCTCTGATGGCAACTTTTACGGAAAAAGTCGGAAAGTCAACCCTCGAACACCTCGACTACATCGGGGCGCTAAGTATCCAGACATGGGCAACCATCCGTGCGCTGGGCGCGGCGCTGCCCACCGGGAATCGCTATCGCTGGAAGGCCTCCATCGTCCAGATGCTCCAGATCGGCGTTGAGGCGATCCCCATGGTGGGTCTCATGGCGTTGTGTTCCGGATTTATCCTCGCCCTGCAAGGGGCGTCGGAGTTACGCCGCGTCGGAGCCATGTCGCTCGATATCGATCTTGTCGCCATCGGCTTCACGCGCGAAGTGGGGCCGCTGCTCACGGCCATCGCCGTCAGCGGCCGCTCGGCGTCGGCATTCTCTGCCGAGATCGGGACGATGATGGTGACCGAAGAGGTCGATGCCCTGCGGGTCATGGCCTTCGAACCGATCGAATTCTTGCTGGCGCCCAAGTATCTTGCGGCGCTCATCGTGGTGCCCTGCCTCGGCATCCTCTGCAACGTCTTCGGCATTCTTGCGGGCGGGATCTTCATGTTCTTCAGCACCCATCTCGGTCCAGGGCTTTATCTCCATGACGTGTTGACCTCGATTCATTTGCGCGACGTGATTAGCGGGCTCATCAAGACCCTGGCGTTCGCCACCATCATTGTCCACGTGGGTTGCCTGGAAGGATTCCGCGTGCGCGGGGGGCCCGATGCCGTGGGACGCTCCGCCACGTCTGCGGTAGTCAAGTCGACTTTCCTGGTGATCGTGGCCGATGTTGTCTTCACTGCCATCTTCTACTTCACCGGGGCACACTGATGGCGATCATCTCGATTCGCGATCTGGTGGTCGAGTACGGCGGACGCCGCGTGTTAAATGGGCTCAACCTGGACGTCGAGCCGGGGGAGATAATGGTGCTGCTGGGCGGGAGCGGCGCGGGAAAGAGCACTCTGATGCGACACATCATTGGCCTGGAACGCCCGCAATCGGGCAGCATCTCGGTGAAAGGGGTTGATATCACTCGCTGTTCCCAGGCGGAACTCAAGCGGGTCCGGCGCTCCATGGGGGTGGCATTTCAGGATGCAGCCTTGTTCAATTCCCTCTCGTTAGAGGACAATGTTGCCCTGCCTCTGCGCGAGCACACCGCGCTGGCCCCCTCCATAATCGACCTGGCGGTTTGGATGAAGTTGGCCATGGTGGGTCTGGCCGATTTTGGAAAGCTACTACCGCAGGAACTGTCCGGCGGCATGAAGAAGCGCGCGGGGGTCGCGCGTGCCCTGGCCCTCGATCCCGAAATTCTGGTATTTGATGAACCGTCCGCGGGCCTCGATCCGATTGTGGCGGCGGAGATGGATGGACTCATTCTGCTTATGAAGCAGGCATTTCAGATGACCGTCATCGTGGTGACGCATGAGCTGGCGAGCGCCTTCAAAATCGCTGACCGTATCGCTATGCTCTACAAAGGATCGTTTCTCGCGGTAGGAACGAAGGAGGAGATTAAGGCGAGTAAAATCCCCCGCATCAGGCAGTTCCTTGATCGCGTCCCTGATTACGCTGCCTCAGCCCGTGTGGCAGAAGCTTACTTAGAAAAGTATGTGCAATCCCCGGAGGTAAAGCCGTGACTGCGGAAACCAAAGCCGTGACTACGGAAACCAAAGTCGGAGCCTTCGTCCTCGCCTGTCTCGCGATCCTGACCTTTACAATCGCCTATCTGTTCAACGCCGAGGCGCGTGGCATGGGCGTACACTATCGGACCTATCTGCGTTACGCAGGCGGGCTTGATGCCGGTAGTGATGTTCTGTTCGGAGGCATCGAAGCCGGCAAAATTACCGCCGTGAGGCCCTGGGCGGCGGACCCGACCCGTATTGAGATTCTGTTCAAAGTCAAAGCGGGAATACCGGTGAATGAAAAGTCCGTGGCGAAGCTCGGCTCGACCAGCGTGATGAGCGATCCGGCCCTGGAGATCAGCACTGGCAGTAAAGCTGCCCGCCGCCTCCCGCCCGACACAACGATCCCCTCCGAGGAGGCGCCCAGCTTGGACGATATCACAGCCAAGATCGCCACCGTCGCGGATAGCGCCAACGGCCTGATCACGCAGGCGCAGGGGGAACTTGGCGGGATCAGCAGCGACACGCGAACACTCCTCGCCAATCTGAACTCCATAACTGGCCCGACTAACCAAAAACAGATCGATGCCCTATTAAAGCAAACGAACGGACTCTTGGCCGACGAGCGCCCGAAGATCGATCATATTGCGGATCAATTACTGGCGCTGAGTCAACATGCGGATGCGGTGATTGGAAAGGCAGGCCCGGTGGTCGATCATGCCGACGGCGCCATTCAGAACGCGAACGCCACTATGGGCGATCTGCACGAGCCCCTGCGCAAGGACCTGGCTGAACTTCAGAGTACGTTGAACGAGGCCCGGAGCCTGCTCGCGAACATGCAGGTAATGATGCGGGCCAACGATGATAAGATCGACGACACGATTGAAAACCTGCGAATCGCCACCGACAACCTGGACCAGTTGACGGATTCGCTGAAGCAGCGGCCGTGGAGTCTGATCCGCATTAAACAAACCAAGGACCGCAAAATTCCGCAATAGTAAGGAGTGAAATATGAGGACACGTTTGATTGCAGCTCTTATCACTCTCACAATTTCAGGCTCCTTGATCGGCTGCGTGAGCAAGGTCAACTTTCCAACCTATTACACCCTCCATGTGCCGCCGGCCGCCGATATGCCAATTGCGGGAGGCAGTCGGGCCTCCGTTGCGGTGCGCGAGTTCCAAGCCCCGGCTTACCTCCGGCAAGGCGCCATTGTCTACCGGGCGTCGCCAGAAGAAGTCGGGTTCTATAATTATCATCGCTGGGCGGTTGACCCGCGCGAATTTCTGAGCAATGCGATCGCGGACCGGCTCCGTGCGAGCGGCAAATTCGCTGAGGTGAAGATCTATGACGGCCGTCCCGATGTGGATTTCATCCTGAGCGGACGCATCGAGAAGCTCGAGGAAGTGGACTACGAAGGCGGGGTGAAGGTCGAAGTTGCCATTTCCGCGCAGATGACAGAGCTTCGTTCCGGCAAGACAGTCTGGGCCAACGCCGCGTCCGAGATTGCTGAGGTAGACAAGCGCACTGTACCTGCAGTTGTGGCCGATATGAGTCGCGCCATGGATCGCGCCATCCAGAAGCTCCTGGCATCGCTTGCCGAATAGAAGATGAGAGCGATGAATATCAATAAGTATCGCTTCACGGCCTTCTAGCCTGAAGTGCGCTTGCCTCAAGAATCCAACATATGCTTTCGCGAACTTCGTGAATTCGCGAAAAAGGTTTCGCCTCGGTGATGGCCGAAGCCGAGCGTTTTGAAGGGCTTACCAATTGGCGGTTGGATTGCTTCAACCAGGTTGAAGAACTGCTAGGAAGAGATGACCAAATAGTTTATGTATACCCTTTGCGAATGCGCGGCGTGCGTGGTCCTGATAGTCACCCTAAACACTGTCCTGTTCGGGCTCTGCATCTTGCTTCTCACGATCAGTTGGGGAATTAAACGCCTCCGGCGCACGGCGGGCGAAGTTCAAGAGGTCGGTTCGCACTTTTTCTCACGATCAGCCCTTCGTGATGCGCGGCACAAGGGCGTTGTCGGTCAATGGGACGCCCTGTATCTACGATGGTTGAAAAAGGAGGAATGTATGGCTTGCCGATCACCCGTCTTCGTAACTAGTTCTGATCCCACCATTCGGGACAGCCGCGTGGAGAGCCGGCGATCCTCTTTGAGGTGACCGAGATAAAAGGAGAGGTGAAAAGTTATGCAGCAGATTGAACGTATCCTTTGTCCCATTGATTTCTCAGAATTTTCGGTGACGGCCTATGACTATGCGCAGTCGCTGGCTTGGCATTACAAGGCCACTCTGTTCTTGCAGCATGTGATTGATTCGCTGACCCCTTTCTATCCTTACCATGCTTTTCCAGACGCCTACAATGAGATCTGCCGGAAACTTCGCAGCGATGCCGAGCAGCAGCTTCAGGAGTTTGCGAAGACACATAGTTGGCGCGGGATACAACCCCGCTGCAACGTGGAAGATGGTGTAGCGACAGACTTGATCCTCAGGTTGGCCGAAGCGGAGGCAGTGAATCTGATCGTAATCGGAACCCACGGTCTGCGAGGGCTTGACCATCTGACGCTGGGATCAGTTACAGAAAAAGTATTACGAAAGGCCCGCTGTCCAGTGTTGGCCGTGCGCAAGCCGGCCCATGTCTTTGCCCCTCCGGGAGGAGAGCCGGACCTTGTCCAGCTACACCGGATACTTTACTGCACAGACTTTTCCGATAATTCAGAGCAGGCTTTTCTCCATGCTGTCTCCCTCGCAGCGGAGTACAAGGCCGAACTCACTTCGCTCCATGTGTTGGAGGATGTCTCGGATTCAGCCGATATTGAAAATGAAACAGCGAAAGTGATAGAGCGCCTGGAGAAACGCATTTCCCCTGAAACGCGCAAGGAGTGCATGACGAAGGCAGTCGTACGTATCGGCAGGGCCTATCAGCAGATCATTGAGCTTGCGTTAGAGTCGCGGACCGACTTGGTCATTATGGGTGTGCGAGGGCGGCACGCAGTGGATCTGGCGGTATTTGGTTCGACAACCTACCGGGTGGTTCAGTCAGGCCCTTGCCCGGTCCTGGTAGTTCACATATGAAAACGCGGGCTCAAGGCATGGATCGATCAGGTTGTGCGGCTCGGGAAGACCGTCGCGTAGGGTGGGGGAGAACGACTTTATGACAACAGGCCTTCGATACTTGGTGCTCGGCGGGGTGCTGCTCCTGCTCGCTGGCGCACCGGTTTCTGCCAGGAAAATCAAGATTAACTGGGACTACGACAAGTCGAATGATTTCGCACGCTACAAGCGTTATACCACGGGTAAGAACTATCTCCTCACGCATCAGACGCCGGAGGTCCAAGCCCACATAGACAAAGTCCTGGTGGAATCACTCAATCGCCATTTGCAGGCGAAGGGCTTTGTTCTTGACGAGAATCATCCGGACTTCATCATCACGTATGAAGCGGGCTCTCTCTCCGAGGCCGACACCTCGGCGCAAACCCAAACGGTCAACGGACTGCCGCTTGACCCGGTTTTTGGTTCGATCGGTCCAGACGGCGTTCCCTCCGCCGTCTGGACTTACGCTCTGGCCAAATTGAAGCTCACCGTGACGGATGTTAACTCGGGGAAGCCCGTTTGGACGGCCCATGCCTCGGAGAAGATTCCGTATCCTCAGAAAACTTTGAAGGATCTGAAAAAGAAAATCGATGATCTCATGGCCAAGACCCTGAAGAGGTTCCCGCCCGCCTCCAAGCCTAAGCAGGCATAGGTTTTCGCGAACTTCACGAATTCGCGAAGATGTCATCGCCATCCCCACCTGACCAGAAGGGAAAACCGACGATTACGTAGAATACCCCGTATGCGGCCTGCTTGCCGGCATCAGCCAAGCAGAAAACAGCGATCCGAGCACAGCGATCGCACGGTACGGAATTCAATGAGTGTGTGGGGCACGCAAGTCGGCTACGACACAATTTCTGGAGTGATTAATGAGTTCTGGCCCGACATTCACCGCCATTTCCGCAAGAAGTGACTTCCGGCTAAAGCTTACTCCCCTCGAGAATTCAACCTGAGTTTTCACGAAGTTCGCGAATTCGCGAAAATCTTGCGACTTTATAGTGCCCAAGTCCGAGCGTTTTCATGGGCTTACCAGTTGGCGGTTGCATTGCAATGAGGAAGCCGAGGACCTGCTACGAAGAGGGGAACAAACGAAAAGGAGCAAAGCCATGGACAGAATGCTGGTGGTTATTTTTGATTCGGAGCCCAAAGCGTACGAAGGGAAGAGGGCCCTTCATGAACTGGAAGAGGAGGGCAGCATTGTGGTGTACACCTGCGCCGTGGTTGGCAGGAATGCAGATGGCACCACAGCGGTGCGGCAAAGTGATGACCCGGGGCCCCTCGGAACTCTGGTGGGAACCTCGGTGGGAGCCCTCATCGGACTCCTCGGCGGGCCGGTGGGCGCCGCGGTCGGCGCCGCAGCGGGGTTAGTTGTCGGCGGCACGGTGGACATCAACAACGCCAGGATTGGCGAAGACTTCATCGATGACGTGAAACAGGAACTGGAACGGAACAAGTTCGCTGTGGTTGCGGAGATTCAAGAAGACTGGACGACTCCGGTTGACACCCGCATGGAAGCGATCGGCGGAAAGGTATTCCGGCGTGCCCTGTCAGAAGCGAAGCATACGGTTAACGAAGAGGACGTCGCGGCCATGCAAGCCGACATGGCACAAATGAAGGCAGAGCATGCCAAGGCTCAGGCCGACCGGAAGGCGAAGCTACTGGAAAAGATCAACCAGCTCGACTCCAAGATACAGGCGCAGTTGGAGAAATCCAAGCAGCGGCGCCAGGCTGCGGAGGCCCAGGCAAAGGCCAAGGTCGAGGTGCTTAAGGCTAAGGCCGCCGCTTTGAAGGCCAAGGTGTCAGAGAAACACGTTTAATCGGCAATGCGCCACGAACGCCGATGCTGCCGGGGGGGGGGAGAGACCATGAATGTATTTGAGCTGCTTCGAAAGGCGCTCTTGTATGCCACCGCGGCGGCGTTGTGTCTCGCGGAGGCTGAGAGCACAAGAAGCGCCTTAGCGGATCAAGGACGTAATCAGGACGAGGAAGTCGAGATGGGCCAGGAGGTTTTCAACCAACTGAAAGCGAAAGGCGAAATCGTCGAATCTTCTCCCCTCTACGACAATTTGAGACCGATTGCCGAAGCCATTACCCGAGTGGCGCAGCCGCGATACAACCATCCGTTCAAGTTCTACCTGGTCCATGAACCTCAACCGAACGCGTTCGCGGCTCCGGGCGGCAACGTGTATGTGGTCGATTCACTCCTATATTTCGTCAAGAACAATGACGAGCTGGTTGGAACGCTCTGCCACGAGGTCTCCCACACCATCCATCATGACACCGTAATGTTGATGGAGAAGCAGGAAAGAATCGCGGAGCGGGAAATCGGGGCTGCCATCCTTCTGGGCGCCGGTTTTCGTGAAATGGTGGCGATCGCCCTGCTCGGGAAACTCCATTCCCTTAGCTACTCCCGCGAAGATGAGTCACGAGCAGACCTGACCGGCTCCGATGTTTGCGCGTCAGCGGGATACAACCCGTGGGGATTGGTGTGGCTCTTTCAAGATTTCCAGAATGCAAACCTGGGCGATGTACCGCAGCTCTTGTCGGACCATCCTAACAATCAAAATCGCGTCGACGCACTCGAGCGGCATTTCCGTGAAAATCCAGCGGTCTTTGGGAAATTCAGCTCTGATCCAAAGTCGGCGACACCGATCTCGCTTCCGAAAAATACCGCGGAGGTGTTCTTGCGCTGATGGCGGGCAAAGAGATGCTATCTAGTTTGATCGAGCGGCAATTACAAGGCACACACGAAAACATACAGTACGCAAAAGGAGCAGGACAATGACGAACATTTCTAATGTGTTCATGGCTGAGATAGCAAAAGTCAGGAAATCATGGGGCTGGTTCCTCGTGGTGGGAATCCTGTTGATGATTCTTGGCGCTCTCTGTATTGTGAAAGCGCAGACCGCAACCGCTTTTTCAATTCTGGTGTTGGGCTGGATCCTGGTGATCAGCGGCGTGTTCTGGATCATCAATTCGGTTCTCACCATCACCTGGCCCATCTTCTTCCTGTACCTGCTGAACGGGCTCATTCGGGTAGGGGTCGGATACCTCCTGATTCGTCACCCGAACGCGGGCGCGGAAGGGATGACCATGGTGCTCGCTATACTCTTCATCGTGGGGGGGCTGTTCCGGGCAGCCGGGGCGAGTGTGATTAAGTTCCCCTGGTGGGGGTGGACGGTTTTCGCGGGACTAGTCTCCGTCGGTCTTGGCGTCTACGTTTTGGCCATTTATCCTGTGGCCAGTACCTTTTTCATTGGTGTCGTGATTGGCGTCGACCTCATTTTTGACGGTGCAGCCCTGACGGCTTTCGCCGGCGCCATCCACAGCTTGCCCGATGTTTAACCCACGGGGCTTGCATATCGCCCAGCGGGCACGGCGCTTATAACGCGCTGCATAACGCCCAAGACGGAATCGAGAGTAGGGCCGCATGTTCTCACTCGACGATCGTGCCGGGAATGTAGTCACCACCGTGGCGCTCTTCGTGATCGGGGCGACGATCCTCTACCTGGCGCGGGCCGCTTTCCTCATCTTGCTGCTGTCCCTGCTCTTTGCCTACTTGCTTGAGCCTGCGGTCGCGTTCATACAAGGGCATTCGCGGCTGGGCCGGAAGAGTCGCACTTGGGCGATTGCACAGGTGTGCGTGATCGGGACACTTGTGCTTGGCAGCGCGGGGTACGAGTTCGGTTCGCGCCTTGTCGCGCAAATAAAGAACCTGAATGCGGCTGTGCCCGAGATCTTGCAAGATCTGTCCGAGGGAAAGGCTCCCCCCGGCCCGGGGGGCAGACATGGCTTGAGCGCTGCTCAGCAACGGCGCATACAGGAGCTGCTGGCTCGTCACCGTGACTTCATCGCCCGTGTTTCCGAGCGTGGTGCGGCGTCTGCGGCGTATGTCGCCGCGAGCGCGATCTGGCTTTTCGCCGTCCCCATTTTGGCCGTCTTCATCTTGCTAGATGGACGGCAGATGGTGGATGCGATTATCGAAGCGGGCGAACGGCGGGGGAACCGAACAGTGTTCAAGCGAATCCTGCGGCAGGTTGATACGACGCTTGCCAAATACATTCGCGCCCAGCTCGCCCTGGCGGGCCTCTCCTTCGGCTTCTATAGCGTCTCTATGCTAGTCCTGAGATTCCCCTATGCCATCACGCTGGGCCTTCTGGGAGGCGCTCTGGAGTTCCTTCCAGCCGTGGGATGGGTCGCTTCCGCCCTGACGATTCTGACGGTCGGTTTCCTGACCCACTCTCACTGGATCTGGATGGCGGGATTGCTGGTTGCATGGAGGCTTGTGCAGGATTATGTGACCTCACCTCGCATCGTGGGTAAAAACTTGGAACTGCGGCCCCTGACCGTCGTATTTGCGCTCATGGTGGGAAGTCAAGTGGGAGGCATTGCGGGCGTGTACCTCTCGGTACCAATAGTCGCTGTGCTGCGAATCATGTGGCTGGAATATTTCTCGACTCAGGACTCCTCGATTGGCATCACCGATCAGCCCCTCATGCAAGTGAAGCCATGAATTGCCCGAGGCGCGGAGTGGTTTTGTATTGGCGGCAGAGGTGCACCAAGGAGCTAAGATGATGGATGTAACTTTGATCGGTCCCGACAAAGTGCGGTCCATTGTGCAGATAAGTGAGGAGACAACCGTACGCGACGTTGCGACTTCGAAGTACCACTTGTTCTGGCGGACGACAAATAGAAACGGCATAAGCGTCGTTCCGTTCACTACAGAAGTCGTGGACGGCGATACCGTGACCGTGGAAAGCGAATGACGCCAGGGTTAGTTTGAAGGAAAGCCGCGATCCGCCGGGAGTCTCCAACTATGCCTGTCTGGCTTCACTACCCATGCTCGTCATTCGCATTTGGCCGACAATCTTCTTAACGAGATTCGCGAAGAGATCGCGATCTTATAGTTTGTCTGTTGAAGTGTTTTCAAGAGCTTAGATTTGGGCGTCGGATTGCTCGACAGTAGACGAGCATCGAGGAGGAACGTCACCGCGTGACGAAACCTCACGGTGAAATCGATTGGCACGAGACGGAAAGGAGAACGATCATGACAGATAAGACATTCGAAGAGAACGTCAAAGCGCAGTTGGCGAAAAGCAAATCGCAGATGAAGGAGATCGCAGCTCTTGCCAAAGGAAAGGCATCACAAGCGGAGATCGATACAATCGCTGGTCTCAAGAATAAGGGACAAGAGATCGAGAAAAAGGTGCAAGTGCTGAAGACCTCGGCCGACACAAAGGTCAAGGCTGAGATCGAGACAGACTTGGCCAAGTTCAACGACGCGCTAGGACAAGTCGTCACGACACTGAAGGGCCACGCGACTCCGGCTCAACAGAAATAGGGAGAAGCAAGCTCTAGCGTTACTTTGCTTCAAACAATTCCCGGATCTATGGTTGAACCGGTAACACGAACGCGCTACTTCGCTGGAATTTCGAAAAATACCGCTCTCCTGGCGTTCACTAGCCTGTTTGCCGATATCTCGACGGATGGCCGGAGCAACTGGGGGCCAGTGTAGTTGGCTGGTAGAGCGCGACCGTTGGTTTGCTGGGATTGGCCGCAAATCTTGTTGCTGGGCTGCTTTGGGACCACGCGGGACATGCCGCCGTGTTCTATTAGGGCGCAGCCTTTGGTGTAGTGGGCAACCTTGGATTGCTCGTATTGATTCCAGGCATCGATCAACTAGCTAGTGATACCAATTAAACATCAAAGGAGTAGATTTGCGGCGCCGTCAGGCGCGCAAGATCCTACCCATAGCGCAAGCTGTGGGCGGCGAATACGAGCGATGTTCTTCCAGCCCATGAAACCCCTGAATGACACTCCCCCCATTATGTTTTCACGAAGCTCGCGAATTCGCGAAAAGGTCGAGGCTCTGTGATGCGCGCGTGTGTGTTTTAAAGGACTTACCAATTGGCGCGCGCGTTGCATTGATGAAGCGGAGGGATTGCTTTGAAGTCCTTTCAAACAATGCGGACATTGTCCGGATGCGGCACAAAAAAACCTCGCGGCGCCGTACTCTCGCGGTGGTTCGCAATTCTAATTGCCATTTTCTCCGCCACGAATCTTGTCGCGTCCGCCCAATCCATTCCAGCTCGCCGCCCAACTAAGTCCAGCCAATTGGGCGCTTTGCGCCAGCCGCACGAGTCCGAACGTCCCGGTTTGCGCTCACTGTTTAGGCCTCTGAAATCGCAGATGCTGGAGGCGCCCTATCTCCCGATCACACCCCGACAACGTCTCCGTTGGTTCACCACAAACACGATCGATTGGTCGAATCTGGCAGGGGGGATTTTCCTATCCGCCATCGGAACGGCTCCGGATCGGCCGAAGGAGTACGGGCCGCACTGGGGAGGTTTTGGCGACCGCTACGGAATGGGCATGACCCGCAGCGCCACCGCAAATGCCACTGAAGCAGGTGTTGGCCTTATCCTCCGGGAAGATCCGCGCTATTTTCGCGTCCCGCAACGGCCCTTTAAGGCTCGAGTCGGGAACGTGATGCGGCTCACGTTTGCTGCCCGGGGCCACGCCGGAAGCTTCCGGCCCGCCTATGCCCGCTATATGGCTGTTTTCGGGACAAACCTCCTCTCAAACACCTGGCGCGTTAACAGCGAAGCCAATTCGCACGACGCTCTCCTGCGCGCGTCGGAAGGCTTCGGCGGAGTCATGGCAGCCAACGCCTTCGAGGAATTTTGGCCCGACATCAAGAAGCTCGTCTTCCACAAAGGTAACTAACATTGTTTTTAGCGAGATTCGCGAATTCGCGAGGAAATTGGGACTTCCGGGCTTGTGTTTTGAAGTGTTTTCAAGAGGTTAGGAATGGCCTTCGTATTGCCTGAGGTTAAGGCAGGATCGAGACGAAAGTTCACAGATGTGACGAGAACTGACGATCCAATCAAACGGCAAAACACTGAAAGGTGAACGACATGCCGGAACTGATAGTGGTTGGCTTTAAGAAAGAGATGTACCGCGCATCGGCAGTACTCAACGAGTTGCTGAACCTGAACGACGATTGGGTGGTTGATCTGCATGATGCCGTGGCCGTCTACCGTGACTATAAGGGCAAACTGCGAGTCGATCAAAGCTACCAGATGACCACGGGCCAAGGTGCAGCGTGGGGCGGTTTTTGGGGCTTGCTGATTGGGGCCACGCTCGCGATTCCGTTCACTGCCGGGGCAAGTGGTGCGGCGGCGGCGGGCGCCGTTGCGGCGGGCGCCCTCGGCGGGACCGCACTTGGAGCGGGATTGGGCGCCGCCAATGCGTCGTCGTGGAAAGATGAGTTTGGCATTCCCGATGAGTTCGTCCAGCGGGTCGGGGCAATGATCCAACCCGGCGGCTCAGCCATCTACGCAATCCTGCGGGTGGGTGATCCGGAAGTTGTAGCTGATAAGTTCCGCGGCTACGGGGGCACGATCCTCCGCACCACGTTGAGCAAGGAACAGCAAGCGAAGGTGGAGCAAGTTCTCGGCAAGAGTAGCCGGTGAGTGCCTTGACCAAATGTGCGCGGCCGGCTCATGGCAGCGTGCCCTCCCAACGAGGAGGGCGGGTTTTAGTCAGAAAAGGCAGTTAAATCAAAGGAGGAGCTATGGCAGACAAAACGAACAAAACGGTCTTTGTTTACGTCGCGAGTTATGACACTCTTGACGACGCGAAGGCAGACTATAAGGCGGTTAAGCAGCTTTATTTTGATGGCGTAATCGGTGTGTACGATGCGGCGGTTATCAGCAAAGACGCGACTGGTCAGGTGAAGATCAACAAGACCGAGATGCCCACGCAGTACGGGGCATGGGGTGGCCTGGCAGTGGGGGCGCTAGTCGGGATATTCTTCCCGCCGTACCTGGTATGGGAGCTCGCGGTTGGCGCCGGTGCCGGAGCCTTGATTGGGCACTTTTGGCGAGGACTGTCGCGTTCCGATCTCAAGGAGATCGGGGACTCACTTCAGGCGAGCACGGCAGCCCTGATCGTGATCGGCCGCTCGAAGCTGCAAGAGGCTCTGGCGGACGCTACGAAGCACGCCGTGAAACAGTTTGAGAGGGAACTGAGCACCGACGTCGAGGCGTTTAACAAAGACCTGACGGATGCCATCAACCAGTCGCTGAAGAGCGCTTGATTGCATCCCTGAATGATCCCGGAGTCGCGGTACACTCCGACGGCGCGAAAGATACGGTTCAAGGGGCGTGACTCAGGTCCGGGAGCACAGACGCGGCCCAGGAATTCTTTCCCGGTAGGGGCGTGGCAACGCTCGCCGCGGTCCTGCGAACTTCGTTAGGGACCCAATTGGGGCTGGCAATAGCGGTGGCATCCCAGGATTCAGCCCGGAAGAAGGATGGGGGTGGCTTCTGTTCGGCGCTGCCCCCCAGATTTTTTGTTGTGAATGCTGATTCTGCTCAGACGCCCCCTCCAGCGTCGAGCGTGAACAGCCGGATTTAAGTGTCTCAGGTGTGAACTCGAGTCACCGGCACAATGATCGGTGTCGGCAAATCGCTCTTGGGCGCCGAGTTCAAGAAATAATGCGCTCCTTGCTCAACCACTTCAGATTGCGGTCCCGTTGTGACCTACTTCGGCCGCTCATCTTACTTCTGGCCGTCGTTCCAATTGCGACTGTCCACGCGGAACAATGGAAAAACCTCAACCCGCAGGGGTATGTCAACGATTTTGCCGGCGTGCTGAACGCCACGACGGTGGAAAAACTCACCGCGGTGAGTACGGAGGTCGATCAAAAAGCCAAGGCCCAGATCGCGGTGGTCACTATCAAGACCCTGGAAGATGAAACGGTGGAAGACTTCGCCAATCACCTTTTCCAGAAGTGGGGCGTGGGATACAAGGGGACGGACCGTGGCGTGATGGTCCTGCTCGCCGCGAATGATCACAAGTACTGGACCGAGGTTGGCTACGGCCTCGAACCCATCCTTCCTGACGGCAAGGTGGGCGAGTTCGGACGCAGCATGGTACCGTTGTTGCGCCAGGGTGACTATAACGGCGCCATCGTGCAAATGGTAAGCCAGATTGCAGAGGTGATTGCGCAGGATAGCCACGTTTCCCTGGATAGCCTGGCCGACTTCCATGCGCCTGCTCCCGCCCCATCCGATGACGAGGGGCACGAATTGCACCTGACGGCGGGACAGGGCATTCTGCTTTTCCTTGTTTTCCTCTTCGGGATGCCTTTCTTGTTCTGGCTCTTGTTCCTAGGCAGAGGAGGTCGAGGGGGCGGTTGGGGCGGAGGTGGTTTTGGGGGAGGCGGTGGAGGCTTCGGGGGTTTTGGGGGAGGTTCGTCGGGTGGGGGTGGAGCCGGCGGAGGCTGGTAACAAATCACCCCACCTAGAGACACTTCGGGAGCGAGAACCATGGTAGCAGAGCAAAAACCGGCAAATGGATAGAAAGGCAATTCTGCTGGACGTCTTAACGCTCTGGGCCCTGAATAGAGGAGGAAGGTCATGAAGATACTGTTGGCAGTGGTGGGATTCCTGGCGCTGATTGCCCTCATTGTCGGAGGAGCTTACGTCAGCAGCCGAAACGAAATGGTCCGCAAAAATGAGGCTATCAAACAAGCATGGTCGCAGGTGGATGTCGTGCTGCAGCGGCGCGCCGACTTGATTCCGAACCTCGTGGCCACCGTAAAAGGTTATGCGCAGCAGGAGGTGAAAGTGTTCGGAGACGTCGCCAATGCCCGCGCCAGCTTGTTGACTGCCCGAACGCCGGCAGACAAGATCGCTGCGAATGGCCAATTGGATGGCGCCCTCGGTAGGCTGCTAGCCATCGTCGAGAACTATCCCTCTCTCAAATCCAATCAGAACTTCCTGGCCCTGCAGGACGAACTGGCCGGAACCGAAAACCGCATCGCCGTCGAACGCCGCCGGTATAACGAGGCCGTCCAGGATTACAACACCTACATCGGTCTTTTCCCCAATAACATCTTCGCCAGGTGGGCTGGATTCCAGCGGAACAACGACTACTTTGCTGCGTCCGAGTCCGCGCGCCAAGCTCCCAAAGTGGATTTCAGCGCGCCTAAGCAATGATCTATGGAGTCGTGGCCAGCAGGCGAGGGTGGAGAAAGTACCGCTGAAAATGAAGGAGAGAAGCCGTCATGGACAGAATGCTGGTAGTGGTTTTTGATAACGAGAGCAAGGCCTACGAGGGGAAAAAGGCGCTTCTGCAGTTGGATAGCAACGGCACGATCAGTGTCTACGGCCACGCGGTCGTGCTGAAAAACCCGGATGGGACCGCAACGGTAACGCAAAGTGACGACCGGGGACCGCTAGGGGCCCTGGTCGGAACCTCACTGGGAAGCCTTATCGGTTTACTGTGCGGGCCGGCAGTTTTAGCCATCGGCGCTGCCGTGGGGTTTCTTGGCGGCGCTACGGCGGACTTGGACAAAGCCAGGATTGGTGAGGACTTCGTTGATGACGTGGCCGAAGTTCTGTTGCCGAACAAAGTGGCAGTAGTGGCGGAGATTGACGAAGACTCGACTGCTCCCGTGGACACTTGTATGGAGGCGCTCGGGGGCACGGTATTTCGCCGGGCTCTCTCACAGGTCAAACACACGATCCACGACGAGCACGTTGCCGCCATGAAAGCCGACCTTGCCCAGATGAAGGCAGAGCATGCCAGAGCTCACGCTGCCCGGAAGGCAAAGCTCCAGGAGAAGATCAACGAGCTCGACTCCAAGATAGAGGCTCGGCTGGAGAAAGCCAGGGAGCGACGCCAGGCAGCAGAGCGCGAGGCCCAGGCCAAGGTCGAGTCACTTAAGGCGAAGGCAGCAATCGCCAAGGCCAAGGCGGCGGAAACACATATTTAGCTGGCGATTTTCTCTCGACGTGGGTCGCGGACAAATGGATATCAATTCAACTGTGTCGCCTCAAGAATCCAGATTTTCACAGACTTCGCGAATTCGCGAAGAGATCGAGGCTCTGTGATGCGCAAGCCCGAGCGTTTTGAAGGGCTTACGAATTGGCGCTTCGATTGCCTTAATGAAACTGAGGGACTGTTAGGGGATAGGACGGATAGAAATGGAGCAAAACCATGGACAGAATGCTGGTGGTTATATTTGACAGAGAAAGCAAAGCGAACGAAGCAAAGAACGCGCTTCTTCAATTGGAAAACGAGGACAGCATCGTGGTTTATGCCTACGCCGTGGTCGCCAGGAATGCAGACGGCGTCGCAAGGGTGGCGCAAAATGATGACCCGAGACCGGTCGGGACTCTGGTTGGAACCTCATTCGGAGTCCTCATCGGTCTTCTCGGCGGGCCGGTCGGCGCTGCGGTTGGCGCTGCTGCGGGGTTAGCTGCTGGTGCCGCGTTGGACGTGGACCATGCCCGACTCGGTGAGGACTTCGTTGAGGATGTGAAACAGCAACTGCTACCGGAGAAGTTCGCACTCGTCGCGGAGATTGAAGAGGATTCGACGGCCCCGGTGGACACGCGCATGGAAGCAATTGGTGGGAGGGTATTCCGGCGGGCCTTGTCAGAAGTGAAGCACATCCTTAACGACGAGCACACCGCCGCCATGAAGGCCGACAGGGCGCAAATGGTGGCAGAGCATGCCCAGGCTCGTGCTGATCGAAAAGCAAAGCTCCAGGAAAAGATCAATCAGCTTGACTCCAAGCTGCAAGCTCAGTTAGAGAAAGCCACGGAGCGACGCCAGGCAGCGGAGCGCGAGGCCCAAGCTAAAGTCGAGGTACTCAAGGCGAAGGCAGCGGTCGCCAAGGCCAAGGCGGCGGAAACACACATTTAGCTGTATTGGTTCTCTTGAGGAGGGTCGCCGATGCACTCCAACATCAAACTGGGTAGAATTTCCGGCATCGAGATCGGGCTTCATTACAGTTGGTTTATCATCGCTGCCCTGATCGTGTTCTCCCTCGGCGAACACTTCCGTGAGGTCAACCCTAATTGGGGAACAAGCCAAATCTGGATTGCTGCGCTGCTTACTGCTATTTTGTTCTTCGTCACTTTGCTGTTGCATGAACTCTCCCATTCGCTGGTGGCCCAGGCCCGCGGGCTGAAGGTGAAGGCGATCACCCTGTTCGCGCTCGGCGGTGTTTCTCAAATCGAGGACGACGCCACCGACGCGAAGACCGAATTTTGGGTCGCGATCGCCGGGCCGATCGCCAGCCTGATCATCGGGTTTGGCTGTCTCGCTATCGCGGTCGGCCTTGGCTGGCAACGTTCGGCCGAACCGCGCACTGAGGTGACCGCGGTCCTGGTCTGGTTGGGATATATCAACATTGGTCTCGCGGTCTTCAACATGATTCCTGGTTTTCCGCTCGATGGTGGCCGGGTGCTGCGCTCGATCGTGTGGGCGATCACCAAGAATGCAGATGGTTCCACCCGCATCGCCGCGCGCGTCGGCCAAGTTGTGGCCTTACTATTCATTCTCTATGGGATATGGCAATTTTTCAGCGGCGCTGGCTTTGGCGGCCTGTGGATTGCATTCATCGGCTGGTTCCTGTTGGATGCGGCCAAAGCCAGCTACGCCCAGGTGGATATTGCGGCCGCGTTTCGGGGCTTGCGAGTCTCCCAGGTGATGTCGCACGACTGCGTCATTGTGGACTGCGGTATGAGTTTGCAGGAGTTTGTTGATACCTGCCTCCTGACCGGCCAGCGCTGTTTTGCCGTGCAGGACCATGGCCGACTGGTGGGCCTCATTACGCCACGTGATGTTGGCGCCATCCCGCGCGAGCGTTGGGACAAGACTACTCTGCGCGAAGCGATGCGGCCGCTGGCGGAGTTGCACACCATCACTCCTGACACGCAGGTTCTCGATGCGCTGAAACTCATGGCCGGCAACGATGTCAACCAGTTGCCGGTGGTCGCAAACGGCACTTTGCAAGGGATTGTCTCACGTTCCCATCTCATGCAGTTATTGCAGGCGCGTTCTGAATTGCAACTTCCGGCCGCGCGTCATCTGCCATTACATCGAATGAAACAGAAAGGGGCCACTCCCTGAACCGATGGCGTGCGGGATTGAAGGCATTCGAAGAGAACCCTAGCATAGTGGACTTTATCGTCCACCTGTAACGCACTGGCAAGGTGCGGTGGATTCCAAACACAGGGTTCCGCCAATCTCAGGCGAATTTGCGGCGCGCGATTACTAGCTAAAGGAGCAGGCATGTTACGCATTGAACGAATTCTTTGCCCCGTTGATTTCTCGGAATCTTCAGCAAGGGCGTACGATTACGCGCAGTCGCTCGCCCGGCATTATCAGGCCACGCTGTTCCTTCAGCACGTCGTCGATTTCATCATTCCCCCCTATGCGTATTACACTCCCGCTAGCTACCTCGACGCGGACTTTCAGAAGATTTGCACCGATGCACGAGAGGAGTTGCAAGAGTTCGCGAAGTCGCATGCGAGGAATGGCGTGCAGCCGGAGTACTTTGTTCAGGAAGGTGAGGTAACGGACTCAGTCCTCTCCTTTGCGGAAGCACAAACGGTGGACCTCATCGTCATGGGGAAGCACGGACGTAAGGGATTTAACCGTGTTACGCTAGGGTCGGTGGCGGATAAGGTGCTGCGAAAAGCCCACTGTCCTGTGCTGGTAGTTCACGACCCGGGATCCGAGGCTGTGGCCCCGGAGGGCGCACAAAATTCGGTTGAGCTGCGAAGGCTCATTTTCTGTACGGATTTTTCCGAGCCTTCGTATACGGCTTTGAAGTATGCGCTCTCGGCAGCGGCGGAGTTCGACGCCGAGCTTACCCTGCTCCACGTGTTGGAGGACGTCCCAAGTTCGGCTGACATTGAAGGGGAAATCACAACGGCGAAAAAGCAACTCGATAAACTGATTCCCCCGGAGGGGGTCAAACCCGGCAAGATTAAAACCTTGGTGCGAGTCGGCAGAGCTTACGAGCAGATCATCCAACTTGCCTTGGAGACCCAGGCTGAGTTAGTGATTATGGCCGTACGTGGGCGCAATGCCTTGGATCTTGCGGTGTTTGGTTCGACAACTTATCGTGTCATCCAGTTAGGATCTTGCCCGGTCTTAGCAGTTCACGTTTTGAAGGCGGGGAGCACGGGTAGTGAAGGCAAGCTCCGGTCCTGATTTCAGGTGATGGGAAGGGAAAATGCCCGGCCGCTTGCCGGAGGTTTGACCGGCAAAGAAATGGAAGAAATAGAGAGAGTAGGACGAAATGACACGGGCGGAAATGCTCAATCGGCTCCGTTCGCATACTGCGGAATGGGACATCATCATCGTGGGAGGCGGCGCCACCGGAGTGGGTGTTGCGATCGATGCTGCTTCACGCGGATATGATACGCTTCTGCTCGAAGGCAGTGATTTTGGCAAAGGCACCTCTAGCCGAAGCACCAAGCTCGTGCACGGCGGCGTTCGTTACCTCAAACAGGGCAACGTCTCGCTTGTCATGGAAGCTCTGAAAGAACGGGGCATTTTGCGTCGGAATGCGCCGCATTTGGTGAGTGACCTCGCGTTCAGCGCTTTCACCATGAACTGGTCTTGAGGCGGAAGAGATCGAATCTCTGGCCGAAGTCAAGTATGGCAGCACTTGATCTCTTCCTCCGTGGGTTTGACCCACGGCTACCCATGGTGCTCCCCGTCGGGGAACCAAGAAGGGAAATTAGCCCATCGGCCGTTGCCGTCGCTAAGCTCCATTTCCTGTCAAGCGGACCATCTTCCGAACACCACCGAAGCGCTCCTCCCGGATTCCAACATAGGTTTTCACGAACTTCGCGAATTCGCGAAGAGATTGAGGTTCCACGATCCGCGAGCCCCAGCGTTCTCATGGGCTTGCCAGTTGGCGCTTGGATTGCCTTGATAAAAGTGAAGAACTCCTTATGAAGAAGGAACAAATGGAAATGGAACAAATGCGCACCCTACGGCGGAGGTTATTTCGCTGAGATGCTCACATTAGGATGCCCTGCTCATGGCAAAAACTCAGTCCATCACGCCGCGATGTGATGCAAGGCGGGTGCGCGCTCGCCGATGATGAGGAGGTGACTTATGGAGTTGAGAGGCACGCACCAAGAAGTGAGCGCACAACCTCCCTGTGTTCCTAGAGGAAAAGCACTCCTGGTGAGGGAAAAGCCCGAAGATCTTCAATATTATTTCAACATTCTCGAAGCGTATGGGTATCGAGTCCGGGCGTGCAACTCTCATCAGGAAGGTGTTTGCTGCCTGGGGGACGAAGTATTCGATTTCGTCATCGTAAGTCAAGGGACTCCCAGGTTCGAAGGGAGCAGCGTGCTGAAGCGCGCGGCAGAGGTCGACCGCAGCTTGCCCGTCTTGGTGGTGGCGCGTTGCCTTGATATGGGCTGCTATCTGGAGGCAATGGAGTTGGGGGCAGTGGATTCTTTGGTCGAGCCGCTGACGGTTTGGGAGATAGGCCGCGTGCTCGAAAGCTATCCGCCGATTCAGAGCATTGCGCCCTCAATGAGCGGAGCGGTGCGATGACAAGCGCTTCGATTTTCACCCAGGATGATCGTCGAGGCGTGCTCGAGATGGAGACGCTGATCGACGAAAGGTTGGGCAATGATGCCATGGGAGCAAAACGGCCATGACGGGAGTCCTCAAGCTCGCCTACAAGCTGCTCGTCAACGACAAGGCGAAATTCTCGGCGCTGCTGGTTGGCATTACGTTTGCCGTCTACCTCATGATGTTTGTTACCTCGATGTTCAGCGGGGTCATGAAACACGCCTCCGCCAATATCATTAACATTGGAGCGCCTCTGTGGGTCATGGACCCGTACGTTGAGACCGTGTCCAACTCGGTCGGTATGCCCGCCTACGTCCTGGACGCGGTGCGAAGCATGCAAGGGGTGAAATACGCGGTTCCTCTTTATTCGGGAGGGGCGCTGGTCAAGCTTCGCGACGGAAACTATCAGACCGTCACCGTCATCGGGTTGGACGACACCAGCCTGTACGGCAGGCCCGAACTCATTGCGGGAAAGATCGAGAATATTTATGCGGAGAATGGATTCATCGTGGTGAAGGATGCGGAGTTTTCCAAGCTCGAGAATCCCCACGTCGGCTCGGAGTTCGAGCTGAATGATAATCGTGGGGTCATCGTGGGGATCGCCAAGGTGGAGACTTCCGGCTTATACGGCATCCCGACCCTGTACACGACGTACGAGCGAGCCATCCAATACATTCCCAATCCCCGCTTCACGATCTCGTACGTGCTGGTTGAACCGAAGAGCGCCAGCGATATCCCCAGGATCAAAAAGCAAGTCGAGGCGCTCGGCTACCGGGCGCGAACCAAGGAAGAGTTTATGCAAAATACCGAGGACTTCTTCTTATACAAGACCGGCGGGGGCACCAACCTGCTCATTATGATGCTGATCAGCTTCACGGTCGGGCTGTCGCTCTCCGGTCAAACGTTTTACACGTTCATCCTGGAGAACCTGGAACGGTTCGGAGCGCTGAAGGCCATCGGTGCAAAGAACCGTGACCTGGTCGGCATGATTCTATTTCAGGCCACCTTCACCGCATTCGCCGGCTTTGGCCTGGGGATCGGGATGTGTGTGCTCTTGATCCTGCTCGCCAAGGCAAGGCTTCCGAGCTACGCCGCCATGGTTACCTTCGGCAACCTAGCGATTTCTTTTGGAATGGTGGTGGTGATTGCCGGGGTCTCCAGCTATTTCGGGATCCGACGGGTGCTCAAAATTGAGCCCTTCGAAATTTTCCGAGGATGAGATGTCGAAAACAGCCATTCAGGCAAGCGGACTGGTTAAGTGGTTTGGCGAAGGTGAGGCCAAGACGATGGCGCTCAATGACGTCAGCCTGGAAGCTCAATTCGGGGAGATGATTTATGTCGTGGGGCCCTCGGGCAGCGGGAAAACGACTTTGCTCAGCGTTCTCACCGGCATCCTCAAGCCCAATGCGGGGAAGGTCTTGCTGGAGGGAACCGACATTTGGGGGTTGAATTCCGACCAGCTTGCCGACTTCCGCTTGGGGAAAATCGGTTTCGTTTTTCAGGACTACCATCTCTTCCCCCGTCTGACCACTGCGGAGAATGCAGCGATTCCACTGATCCTCAGGCGAAGGCCCTGGAATGAAGCCCTCCAGGAAGCGGAGAAGTATCTCGATGTCGTGGGATTGAAGAACCGCGCCGAATTGCCTCCCGTGAAGTTGAGCGGAGGCGAACAGCAGCGCGTGGCCATCGCCCGGGCCATGAGCAGCCAGCCGGACATTCTGATTATGGATGAACCGACGGCCTCGCTGGATGGAGACACCGGCGTGGCGATTCTGGGTTTCGTCCAGAAGAACGTTCTCAACAAGGATCGCTGCATTGTCGTCGTCACCCACGACGACCGGATTTATCAGTTCGCGACACGCATCTTGAAGATGGAAGATGGCCGCCTTAAGGGGTCAGAAAAGAGTACGGCATGAAAAACAAGATGGTTTTCATCATTTCCTTCATCGGAGCCCTCAGTGGGATTGCGGCCGCAATCGTTTCCGGCATTACGAAACCGGCGCTGCCTCCGGCCTTTAATCCCGCCGCCAGTCCCTATCCGAGCGCGATCTATGCCGAAGGCATGGTGGAGAGCGCACAGAGCAGCGGGGAGAATATCAACATCTATCCGGAAGTGGCGGGCACGGTCAAAGAAATCTTCGTTTCTGAGGGTCAGCAAGTCAAAGCCGGCCAACCCCTGTTGCTGATTGATGATTCGATCCAAAGAGCGACGGCGGAACAGCAGGGCTCACAAGCTGAAGCTGCCGCGGCGCTGTTGAGGGAACTGAAAGCGGAGCCGAGAAAAGAAAACCTCGATGTCGTCGATGCCCAAGTGGTTGCTGCCGAAGCCACCTTGAAAACCGCCCAGGACACCTTGCAGAAAGACCAAACGGCTTACGAGATCGATCCGCGATCGGTGAGCAAAGATGCGCTAGACAGCGCCATCAATGCCGCTGCGGTGGCGAAAGGGAATCTTATGGTTGCCAAAAAGCAGGATGATTTGACCAAGGCGGGAGCTTGGATCTACGACATTCAAAATCAGGATCGACAGCAGCACGCATTGGCAAGGGCCTATGCGGCCTCCCGCGCCTTGCTCGGCAAGTACACCCTGCGAGCATCGCGGGATGCCGTGGTGCTTGCCATCAACACCATCATCGGGAACTATGTATCCCCGCAAGGATCTTATGACTCCTACACGCAGGGCGCGGATCCCGTCATTACCTTGGGGAGTTTACCGTCCTCTCTGCACGTGCGCTGCTACGTCGACGAAATTCTGGTCCCACGATTACAGTTGGGCTCCAAAATGATCGCGCAAATGTCCATCCGCGGGTCGGATGTCAAGATTCCCTTGGAATTTGTCCGGGTGCAGCCCTATGTTTCACCGAAAATTGAGCTCTCGGATCAACGCCAAGAGCGCGTGGATGTCCGAGTTCTGCCCGTGATTTTCAAGATCAAGAAGTCCACGAATGTGAATCTCTATCCCGGTGAACTGGTCGATGTCTACATCAGCGAATGAGATAGGACAGGGGTTGCGGCCGAGTACCCACTTGGAGCGACATCCCCGGACAGTTGCGGGAGAAGGTGGGACCTGCCCGGCCAGGAAGAACGAGAGGAACGTCACATGGAGCGCTATATGAGGGTTGATCGGACCGTTTTGCCGGTCGCGCTCGCCCCGATTCTCCTGCTGGTAATGGGTTGCAGCGTGGGTCCTAAGTATGTGCGCCCACCGGTCGAGATCCCACCTGCCTATAAGGAGATTCCCCAGGCCGCGGCCAAGGGATCGGAGTTGTGGAAGACGACCCAGCCGAAAGACGGCGCCAACCGCGGGAACTGGTGGAAGGTCTACAACGATCCGCAATTGAACGAACTGGAGGCGAAGGCGAGTTCTTCCAGCCAGGAAATCGCAGCCGCCGCGGACAGTTTTCTGGCAGCCAGGGCTTTGGTTCGGGAAGCCCGCGCGCAATATTTCCCGACCGTGAGCACCAATCCGAGCATCCTCAATTCACGCCCCTCGTCAGCACAATTCGGCGGCTTGAGGGCGGGAAGCTCTTCCGGAGTCGGATTGACTGTCAAATCGTACACTGCCTACTCGCTGCCTTTTGATGCCTCTTGGGAACCCGATTTCTGGGGGCGCATTCGGAGCACTGTGCGGGCCAATATTTATGCTGCGCAAGCTAGCGCCGCCGATCTTGAGAACGTTCGCCTGACCATACAGGCGGAGCTTGCCGTCGATTACTATGAGCTTCGCGCGCAGGACTCCCTGAAAGAGCTGTTTGATTCCACGGTCATCGCCTACCAGGATGCCCTCCGTCTCACGCGCGCCCAATATAGGGCCGGCCTGGGCAACGATGAAGCGGTGGCGCAAGCTGAGGCACAGCTAGAATCTGCTCAAGCTCAGGACACCAACCTGGGAATCCTGCGCGCCCAGTATGAGCACGCGATCGCGGTTCTGATGGGCCAGCCGGCCTCGACATTCTCCCTGCAAGCGACCGCCTTGACAGCAAATCCTCTTGCCATCCCGGTTGGGATCCCGTCCGAGCTTCTCGAGCGGCGCCCGGATATTGCCAATGCGGAGCGTTCGGTCGCTCAGGCGAACGCGGAAATTGGGGTGGCCAAAGCTGCCTATTTCCCGGCCATCCTGCTCAGCGCCTCCGGTGGGTTTGGAAATTCGTCGGTCGCGAACTGGTTTACATGGCCAAGCCGCTTTTGGTCCGTGGGCCCAAGCCTTGCCGAAACCATTTTTGATGCCGGATTGCGCAAGGCGACCGTCCAACAGTACCGCGCGACGTACGACCAAACCGTAGCCAACTATCAGCAAACCGCACTCACGGCATTCCAGCAGGTCGAGGACAATCTCGCGGCGCTGCGAATCTTGTCGCAGGATATCGACCAACAAGACGCCGCTGTGCAAGCGGCCACGAGAAACCTTCAGGAAGCCGAGGTCCGGTACCGAGCCGGCCTCGATCCTTACTTGAATGTGATCACGGCTCAAACCGCGTTGCTGACCGATCAGGAAATGGCGGTAAATTTCCGGATGCAACAAATGGTGGCGAGCGTTCAGTTGATCAAAGCGCTGGGTGGCGGATGGGATTCCTCGCAGATTCCCTCTGAGAAAAAAGTGGGAAGCAAAACCCCGGCCGGATCGAGCGCCCAACATTGAACCGTTGGTTGAAGCAGGAAGAGGGGCTCGAATTGATACTCGGCAACATTCGCCTGGTCCTCTAGCAGCCACCAGTGATATCAGGTGGACCGTCTTCTTGCAGTGCAAAAACGAGCCGCGGACCACCGCCGATCTCGCTGGGGCGTGCTCTGGTGGCAAGTTCGTTGTATCCCGGGCAAGAGAAGCGTACGATTCACTATCTGGAGAGCCAACTCAGAAATTCCGCGTTCAACGCTTGGGAGCCTGACATTCCCTCGCGCGGTGCCTGACATCAGAGCACGCACAGAAAGGCAATCATGAAGTTTGGCGTGTTGGCGCTTGACTACGACGGGACCATCGCAAGTGACGGTGTGCTCGACCCTGACGTCAAGGCCGCCATCACGGAGGCGCGTGCGCTCGGAGTCGTGGTAGTCCTCGCCACTGGCCGCATCCTCTCTGACCTGAGGCAAGCGGCGGGAAATCTCGAGTTTGTCGACGCGGTAGTAGCAGAGAATGGCGCAGTTATCGCCTTCCCAAATGGGCAGTCCAGGCTGATCGGTCATCCCCCACCCCAAGTCTTCCTCGACGAGCTACACCGCCGTGGAATCGAATTTAGAACAGGCCAGTGCATTGTAGAAGCTGACGCTGCTTCGGCTACGCGGATTCTGGCGGTGATCAGGGAACTCGAACTGCCGCTGGTGCTTTTGTTCAACCGTAGCCGCCTGATGATTCTTCCGCAGGCGATAAGCAAGGGCACCGGGCTCAGGGAGGCACTGAACACATTTCGTCTCTCGGTCCACAACGCGATTGCGATCGGGGACGCTGAGAACGATCATGACCTTTTCGCCGAGTGCGAGATTGCCGTGGCTGTCGGCTGGGGCAGCCGGGCACTCCAAAAGGAAGCGGACGAAATTCTGCAGGGGGACGGCCCGCCTGCTGTGGCCGCTTATATCCGAGAAGTGGTGAAAGAAACAAGGTTACCTCAGGTTCGAATTGGCAGGCATCGAATCACGGTGGGTGCGGCCGAAGACGGACGGCCGGTCGAAGTCGCCATCCCTGGGCGGGATATTATTTTAGTCGTCGGAGATCCACAATCCGGCAAATCATGGTTCACCGGGCTCGGGTGCGAACAGATGATCCTTCAAGGCTACTGTGTCTGCGTGGTCGATCCCGAAGGTGATTACGGGGCGCTGGAATCGCTGACTGGCGTCGTGGTACTGGGAGGTGACGATCCGCCGCCCGACATTCCCGACGTGGCTCGCGCGCTCCGTCACTTCGATCTGAGCGTCGTCGTCGATTTATCCCGCGTACCGTACGAAGAGAAGGTCAGTTATCTAAAGGCACTCATGCCGATGCTGGCTTCCCTCCGGCGAACCACGGGTCTGCCGCATCGGATTGTGGTTGATGAGGCCCATTACTTCCTCCATGAACCCAATATCCAGCAGTTGTTGGATCTTGAGTTGGGCGCCTACACGGTTGTCACCTATCGCCCGTCCGACCTGCACCCCGATCTTCGCAGAGGCATTGACGCGGTGGTTGTTAAACGTTTGACCCAACCGCACGAGGTGCAAACGCTGCTGACCATGGTTGGGAACAGAAACCTCGAAGCCGAATGGACAACCACTTTCGGCGGGCTCGATACCAGCGAGGCTGTCCTCTTACCTGGGATTAAAGAGGCTGAAGGAAAATTGCGGCGGTTTACGCTCTTGCCTCGATTGACCCCGCATGTCCGCCACAAGACGAAGTATTTCGACATCCAACTGGCCGGAGGGCAGGAATTCGTGTTTACGGATAACGGGAAAACCATTGGGACGCCCGCTCGATCGTTGAAGCAGTTTGTCTCCTTGCTGGCGAGCATGCCGGCCACATCTCTTGGCGGACACGCGCGCCGGGGAGATTTCTCCCAATGGATCGCGGGGGTATTCCACGATCATCGCCTTGCGTCGGACGTTCGAAAAATCGAACAGCGCTATCGGCTCGGTCATCTAGGTGATGTGCGTCAATCGATGGCAACACTTATTCAGGAGCGCTACGGATTCTCCGCTTTCGAGGTGCGAGATGAAACCGTCTGATCTAACAAGCCGCGTTGCGCCGAAGAGACTTTTGTTGGCCACTGATTTCTCCCAGGCTTCAGAGGCGGCGCTGCCTCACGCATTGACTATTGCCGGTCAGTACGGGTCCGAGCTTTTCATTGCCCACGTGATCTGCCCCGAATTTAGGGATCTCCAGCCATCCGAGACGACAGCGACCATGATCCAGCACGCCCGCGGAGTTACCGAACAAAAACTGGAGCCTTTGCTCAGCGCCGTGCGTCAAAAGGGCATTTCGTGCCAACTCTTGATCGGGGAGGGTGCGATCTGGGGCGTTCTTCTGGATATGATCCATCAAAACGGCATCGATCTGATCATCGTGGGGACTCACGGACGGCGAGGCCTGAGTAAGCTACTGCTGGGCTCGGTAGCGGAGGAGGTTTTTCGAATGGCGCCGTGTCCGGTGCTCACAGTGGGCCCGCAAACCTCGGAGACGCGGTCGATGCATGTTAAGTTGGGTCACATCCTTTACCCAGTGGAGTTCGTCCCAGACTCCAGCGATGCCGCGGCCTACGCTGTCTCGTTAGCTGAGGAATACCATGCCAAGCTGACCTACATGAAGGTCTGTGAGGACATGGTTCCGTCCCCGGAGGAGAAAGGCCAGATCCAGGAACCCGTGAGGCGCTGGATGGATGATCACATCCCGACAGGCTCAGACTTGCGCGAGCGAACGAGCTTTGAGCTAGGATTCGGAGCGATGGCGGAAGCCATCCTCAAGTTCGCCAGTGACCGGGGCGTGGACCTGATCGTGATGGGCGTGCAACGTTTGGACCCGGTCATGGCTGCTCACGTTCCCAGACCAGACACTGCCTACGAGGTGGTACGCACCGCGCCTTGTCCGGTGCTCACCGTGCGCTGACGTTCGCCCGCCGGCATTCAGGAGCTGCGCCAGAAAGTCGGGGACCGGCAAGAGTGATCGCCGATCACCAACGAGCCTCTCGGATTTTGAATCGAGCAATAGGCTGATGGATACCAGCAAATATCGCTTCCAGGGCTTTTAGCCGAAGCGCGCCCCCTCATGAATCCAACATAGGTTTTCGCGAACTTCGCGAATTCGCGAAGAAAATTTCGCCTTCGTGATGCGCGAGCCCGAGCGTTTTGAAGGGATTACCAATTGGCGCTTGGATTGCTCCAGCCAGATTGAAGAACTGCAAGGAACGGATGACCAATGGAAAAGAGCTGCCCGTTTCATGGCGACTGTGCTTTCTGAACTCCATAAGCTCACGGATGGCCTGAACGGATGGCAGATAGCATACGCAATCGTCATATGGGTTCATTTCACAAAAGGAGCATGCCTATGGAAGAGCAGTCAGTCGCGATAACACAGCCGGCAAAGGAAACCGCACCCATGAAGTTGCTCCCTGGCAGCGATCTGTTTGACCGCATCCAGGAAATGTCCAACTCGATCGCCCGTCGCGCCTTCGAGATCTTTGAAGGCCGCGGGCGCGCATTAGGGCGCGACCTTGAAGATTGGCTGCAGGCGGAGTCAGAGTTCCTGCATCCGGTGCATCTCGACATCGCAGAGTCGGATGAGGCGCTCACCGTCCGTGCCGAGGTGCCGGGCTTCAGTGCCAAAGAACTCGAGGTCGGCGTTGAACCTCATCGCCTTACCATCAGTGGCAAGCGTGAAGCCAACGAAGAACGCAAAAGCAAAAAGACCATTTACACAGAACATTGTGTGAACCAGATCTTTCGCAGCATTGACTTGCCTTCGGAAGTCGACTCGTCGAAGGTCACGGCGACACTTAAGGATGGAGTGCTGGAGCTCTCGGTGCCAAAGGCGGCCAAGGCGCAGAAGGTTCCGATAGAAGAAAAGGCGGCCTAAGGTTGCAAGCGCACAGAGTGGTGCACGGGTCAGTGTAACTGATCGAACAACATATCCTCATAGAAGCAAAGGAGAAAAACCATGAAAACTGACAGGGAACTACAGATTGATGTTCTTGACGAACTGCGGTGGGAGCCTGGCGTGAAGGCCACGGACATCGGGGCCACGGTCAAGGACAGCGTGGTGACGTTGGAGGGTACTGTGGATAGCTACGCCGAGAAGTGGGCCGCCGAGAAGGCAGTGAAACGGTTGCCGGGTGTTAAAGCCCTGGCCGTCGAGCTCGAAGTCAAGCTTCCCGGCTCCAGCGAGCGGAGCGACGCGGACATCGCCGCGGCGGCAGAGAGCGCTTTGAAGTGGGATGTCTTAGTACCCCGTGATCGGATTAAGGTAACCGTGGAGAAAGGCTTCCTCACGCTGGAAGGCCAGGTTGACCGGCAATTCCAGAGGTCGGCTGCCGAGCGGGCGGTGAACTACCTGACGGGAGTAAAGGGAGTGAGCAATCAGATCACCATCAAGCCGAAGGTGGCGCCCTCCGAGGTGAAGGAAAAGATCGAAGCAGCACTAAAGCGCAATGCGATTCTGGACGCGCACCAAATAAATGTGCAGGCTGACGGGGGCAAGGTCACCCTGACCGGAAGTGTGCGCTCCTGGGCGGAGCTTGACGAGGCCGTGAGCGCAGCCTGGGCGGCGCCCGGGGTCTCTGAAGTTAATAGCCTCCTCACAGTCTCGTACTGAGCACGCGGCTATCGCTGACGTCAGGACGCCGGCGCGAGCGGGCGGCCTGAATATGACAGCATGGCAGACGAGTGCACGAATGTCATGCTGAGCAGCGCAACCGCTCCGTCGCTGTATCAGCGAGTGAGCGAGGCGGAGGTTACTGCGGCCGATCAGGTCTAGACCTTGCTTGTTCGTGGTGACCTCCGTGACATCTACGAGACGGATAACGCGCTAGCGCTGAAGGCAGATCTTCCGGGCGTCGATCCCAAGGATGTGGAAATCCGCGTTGAGAACGGCATTCTCTACTTGAAAGGCGAGCGTAAGTTCGAAAAGGAAGTGAAGGAAGAGAACTACCATCGGGTGGAGCGCTCCTACGGCGCTTTCACCCGCAGCTTTTCGTTGCCCAGTTCGATCGACACCGAGCATGTCAAGGCGGAGTACAAAGACGGCCAACTGACCCTGACCATGCCGAAACGGGAAGAGGCCAAGCCGAAGACAGTCAAGATCGATGTCGAAAAGAAGTAACCGCCCAACCGGTTATTGGAGGCAGTTTACATTCCATGCAGTAAGAGGTTGTCGCGCCGCACGGCGCGGCGACCCTGCTTCAGGCGAGCGAAATAGAGGGGGAGTTGAAGAGCCATGCCGCAAATTGAACGCATCCTTTGTCCCATTGATTTCTCAGAATTTTCGGTGACGGCCTATGACTATGCGCAGTCGCTGGCTTGGCATTACAAGGCCACTCTGTTCGTGGAGCATGTGATAGATTCGCTAACGTACTACTATCCTTGCTATGCCTTTCCGGAATCCTACAACGACCTCCGCCGGAAACTTCGCGCTGATGCCGGGCAGCAACTAGAGGAGTTTGCGAAAAAACATAGTTGGCGCGGGCTACAGCCTCAATGCGAGGTAGGTGATGGCGTAACGAGGGACATGATTCTCGATTTTGCCCAAGCGCAGGCAGTGAATCTGATCGTAATGGGAACCCACGGTCTGCGCGGGTTTGACCGTCTGGCGGTGGGATCAGTAACGGAAAAGATACTTCGAAAAGCCCACTGTCCGGTGCTGGCCGTGCGCAAGCCGACCCACCTCTTTGCACCCCCGGGAGGAGAGCCGGACCTTGTTCAGTTACAACGCATACTTTACTGCACAGATTTTTCCGATAATTCACAGCAGGCTTTTGACCATGCCATCTCCCTGGCTGCAGAGTACGGCGCCGAGCTCACAGCGCTCCATGTATTGGAAGACCTCCCAAGTTCAGCCGATATTGAAAGTGAAACCGCGAAAGTGCTAGAGCGCCTGGAGAAACGAATTTCCCCCTGGGCGAGCAAAAACAGCATGACGAAGGCGGCAGTACGTACAGGCAAGGCCTATCAACAGATCATCGAGCTTGCTTTGGAGTCGCGAACCGACTTGGTGGTTATGGGTGTGCGCGGGCGGAGTGCCTTGGATCTCGCGGTATTTGGCTCGACAACCTACCGGGTGATTCAGTTAGGCCCTTGCCCGGTCCTGGCAGTTCACACTTGAAGGCGCGGAACGAGGGGGCGTCCTGTTTCCGGTCAATCGAGAAAAGTTTGTAGGTTTACGTCAGCAGCGGGGGTGGTTGTCCAGCCGCCCCTTCCGCAAGGTGCGTTCATCCGACCGAAGAAGGGCGCCGTCGAGCCCACACCAGAATTACGGCTGCTGCAGATGTGCTTTCGAGGCTAGTCATGGCATCAGCAACCCCTAGCCGAGGTTTGGCAAACCAACTGGCGTATGGAGACCGGGCCAGAATCCTCCTGGTGAACAAAGACCCACAGGATCTCGCCTACTACCGGGAAATTCTTCAAAAACTGAGGTGCCGGGTGCGAGCCAGTTTGTCCTTCGACGAGGGAGTGCAATGCCTTGGAGGCGAGCCCTTTGACTTGATAATTTTGGACCAGGGCTGCGGTAAGTCCGAAGGACGGGAGGTGCTCGCGCGGGCCATGGAAGTCGACGTGGAACTGCGGGTGTTGGTACTGGCGCGGTCTTATAGCAAGGGCTGCTATCTGGAAGCCATGCAGTCGGGGGCCTTGGATTATCATGAGGGATTTTTGAGCGCAGCGGAGATCGCTGCTTTCCTGGACACGTTCATACCACGCCGAAACGGAGCGCACGGGACCTCGGTAAACCGGGCCAAGGGTGCAGGACCCAGTAAAGAAATCATGAGTAAAGTGAAATCCAATTGATGTGCGCCTAGAGCGGTATGCGCTGTGAGACTGCAAGGAAAAGTTGCAGTTGTGGGGGCGGTGGTTCGGGTATCGGCTGTCAGGTGCTGGCAGGAGGGGCAAGATGAACTATTTGCAGCGCTTCAAAGTGCGGCCCGGCTCCAGGGTGAAGCTCCAAGATATCGACCCTGCATTCAAGGATGGTTACGAGAGCCATGAGGCGGCGGAAGAGGAGATAGCACACTTCCGCAAAAGGCTACGAGAACTCCAGGAGTTGCTCTACGCGCAACAACGGCAGTCGCTTCTGATCTGCCTTCAGGCAGTGGACACCGGGGGAAAGGACGGGACGATCAACCACGTCTTGGGGGCGATGAACCCCCAGGGCTGCCGGGTGGCCGCGTTCCGGCAACCTTCGACCGAGGAATTGGCCCACGACTTCCTGTGGCGGGCACACCGGGCCGCGCCTGCCAGGGGAGAAGTTGTGATCTTCAATCGCTCCCATTATGAGGACGTGCTGGTGGTCCGTGTGCACAATTTGGTCCCTAAAAACGTCTGGACCCGCCGCTACGACCTGATCAACGATTTTGAGAAGGGCCTCGCCGAGCATGACACCCAGATTCTCAAGTTCAACTTGCACATCTCCCCAGATGAGCAATTGAAACGCTTCAAGGAGCGGCTGGACGACCCAAGCAAGCAATGGAAGATCAGCGAGGCCGACTACAAGGAGCGACGCCTTTGGCACGATTACGTTTCGGCTTATGAGGACGCCTTGTCACGGTGCAGCACCAAACATGCACCTTGGTTCGTCATCCCAGCCAACCACAAGTGGTTCCGGAACCTTGCCGTGGCGCGGATTGTCGTAGAACACCTGGAAACGATGAATATGAAATACCCCAAGCCCACGGTGGACATCCAACACATTCGCCGTGAGTATCACGCAGCACAGAAAGCGTAGGCGATGGGTACCGTCTGAAAGTCCGTTCGTCTTCGATGCCCGTTGTGAAGTTGACATTTACGCCGAAGCCATGGTAAAAGATGGGCCACGGGATTTTTTTGATTTTTCTCTTACCCGCTCTTGAGTTTTACACCATTTGGGGAAGGCCTGATGCAGCGCAAGATTATCCAGCTCCTGGTCTTATCAGTCCTTTGGGCAGAGTGTTCGGTGGCCAATGGAGTGACCGTCACCGCCACCCAGGGTGCTGAATTAACCCAGAGCATTCCACCGAGACCGCGTCAGGCTCTCACGGGATCACAGTTTGCCGAATTCATCTCGAAAATGGACCCGCAGCAGCGGGAGCAAGCCATTCTGAGTGAGATCCTCAAAGGTAATCTGCCCGGCTTCCTCAGGAAGTTGATCCCCGTCGAGCTCAAGTACCAACTGAGCAATGGCAAAATGCTGGCCGCAACTATCTTTGTCATGCCTGATTACCTCGCCATCGGTTCCGACAGCGATTTTTTGCGAATCCCCATGAACCTGTACACGGCGACCGCAATCCTTGCTCGGTTTGGCTTTGTCCTGCCGACCAGGAAGATGGTTGACGCCATTTATGACCAGTCATCCTTTCACTTCAAGCCACAACCCATGACACCCGGACCGCAAATGAGGTCCACCGAGTACTATCAGTTCCATAATGAGATGATCGATGAACAATCCCGAGCCCGTGGCATTCCGGTTGGCGACTTGGTTTCCGGGCACAAGAAAGATGTGGTGATCACCAATCTTTTGGCCCGTAGACCGGGGCGAATCGCCATTTATGGCTGGCATCGGAGCAGCGGCGCTCCGATTCAGCCTTTGAGCACCGTGCATGGCGCGCGTTACGCCGACTACAGCCATGGGATTCGGCTGGTCAGTGAGATGGCCATGCTCGACGGCAAGCTTCGATCCATCTACGACATTCTACAGGATCATTTGCTGGCCAAGGTCCTCAGCGACGAGGGCGCCATCCGCAATCTTCGACAGATCACAGCACCTTCAAACGGCTTTTCCACAAGTCAGGCAAATTCCACCCCGGGCAGATAACGGAACGAGACTCTACGAATGACAAACCCTGTGCACGAGGTCTAGTTCAGAGTCTTGCAGCAGCGAAATCCCAAATGATAGTTGGCATGACTGTGCTCATCCATCACTCGAGTCCCGTGCCAGAATGGCGCACGCCACCGGCACCAGTCCTCATGGGCTCTGATGTCGTCAAAGACAAACCAACTGCCCTTCATCTCCGTGTACCCTAATTCGCGGCTGCCCCGGCTCGACATCTGGCCCTCATTGAGAGGGAGATTCATGTGTTCAGCGGCATTGCCGTTCAGGTCATAGACCTGTAACGAGCTGTGGCAATTAGGAAAGTCACCGTCAGGAAAAGTGTTGGAGCCACATCCTGTCCAACTCCCGCCATTGCACCCCGGGGTCTTATGACTTGAGGTGGCACAAATCCCCGTTTGATATGTGGGGCCATAGCTCCAGGTTTTGCTGCTGCTGTAAGCCTGGTTGTGTGCGAAGCGCATCCTACGAATAGCTTCTTCGGGGCTCACCCCCTTGGCCAGGTCGAAGCGGTAATCCGGGGGTTCAAGGCTCCCCGAGCACGCCCCCTCCCATTCATGGGCATCGCAGAGACGTTTGCCCATGGCCCAGCAGATTTCAGCGGCTTCACGGGCTTTTACCCAAACTACAGGATACTCACAGGGGATATCTGGGAATTCGAACTGATCAATGCAGGATTTGGCATCTTCCGGCCGCTCGGTGGCAGAGTTAAAAAGGGGCGCCATATACTTGCCTCCGCAGATTTTCTCGAACTTGGGGTTCTCGTAATCGATCCCCGACCGATCCAGCTTCGCCTTGCACTCTTCCGGCGTAACGGGATGCCGAGTTACAGCCGGATTCCCTTGGCCGATATAGCCGGATCTGGCAAATATCTTGCGTATGGCATTCATCTGCTCATCCGTCAATTTGTGAACGCTCTGCAATTGCCGGAACAGAGCCTCATTTTGCTCTTGCAGCGACTGCGCCGCAGAAGGCGATTGGCCGAAACCGTTCAGGCCAAAAAGCGCCAACAATCCCCATGCCAGGACACTCGCGTTTTTCATGGCTTAACCTCCTTGTCACGTCGCATCAAATAAAAGAAATCTCGGTTGTCCGGATAACCCAAGAAACGCGGAACAACTCCGCCCGGGGCAGACTTTTCCACCTGGCTCATTCCTTTCACGAGGTGGTCGATAAAGAAGTGCGATCCTGACCTTCGATAGACTGCCAAATAGGTGAGTTCGAGGGCGTTCATGTCCAGAAGCATGGCGTAACGGCATTGGTAGGCCTGAAAGACGCGAGCCATCGCAGAAGGGGTGGCATCTGAGAACAAGGCGTAAATCAAGAAACGCTTCCCATGGTTCTTCTGCAACGCGGCGCCCGCGCGTAGGGTACGCAGTTTCACATCTTCCGAACCGGACCAGTTCCCGGCCCCCCAATTCACCACCAAACGCCCGGGAACGGACGATTGGGAGGCTTCATCAAATTCAACGAGTGGGACGCCATTTTGCCGTGCGTACCTGATCCTGGGCAGGAGCTTGTTGTCCGCCTCTCCCCAGGTCCTCATTTCCATCGAGCCATCCTGGAGCACGAAGATTGTTGCCAAACCCGGCTGAAGCTTGCTGAACACAACACCGTTTTCCATGAAGCCATAGTGGCTGCCATGATTCTTTACGGCCAACTCTCCATATTTGAATGCTCCATGGGTGCGTTTATAGCCACCCGTGAAGGTCGCTGCTGTTCTCCGGCCATCTTCCGGCCTGATAAGACCCGTCGAAATGAGCGGGGCGATGTTTCCGATGCCATCGGGGCCCGGCAACTTGGGGTCCTTCATTCGGCTCAGAATGTGATCCGACCAGTCCACTCTGGGATGCTCGGTGCCGAGTGCGTATGCAAGTTCGAACTGGTCAAGGTCGAAAGCGACCAGGTAACACAGCGCGGAGCTCTCCACCCTGTCCAAGTTGTTGACCAGCGTTTTGTGACTCTGCAGAATCTCCGGCGCAATGAGATTCGGCTCAATCATGCTCACATAGATCCCAGGGTTTCCGCTGGCAGGATACCATTCTCCGGGGGTCATGCCATTCCTTGACGGACCCTCGAAAGGGATCCCCAGGTTGTCGGACACCACTAATCGATCGGCATATTTGAAATCGATCTGGGCAGGCAGTGGAAGAACGCTCGGGTTTCCTCCACCTTTGCCCTCTGCGGCAGTCTGGGACTCAGATTCGATCTTCCCGATCTCTCGATGGGTATCTCCCGTAAGATGGTGGACAAGTACAATGACCTCTTCCCCGCCCCAGACTTCGTCCCGAAGAAAATCTGTTATGGCCTCCAGGGATGTGCGATGCCCTTTCGCCGGGTTGCGCAGGTATAGCCGCCTGTCGCACAAGGGGGCAAAGATGAGCTGCGAGCTGCTGGCTTGATTCAGAGCGTTCTCGGGGCCGGCGCCGAGAAGATCACAGCGATATCGCTTCTCGCCATCTTCAATCACAATGCCTGAAGGATATTTCTCATCCAGAAGGAGTCTTCGAACCTGCGGCCTCGGATTCTCCAAGTGGTAGTTCAGTTCCGGAGCTCCGTTTTTCCAGGAGACTTTAAGCAAATACCAGACGTTGATGGCAGGATTGAGGTTGACCAGAGTGGCCACGCCTTCTCTCCCTCCATTAGACCTGATAGGAATGGAGTTTGCCTGGCGGAACTGCTGTAGTTCCAGAATGGTCTTGGGAACTTCAGCGTTGTACTCTTCCACCTGATTGCTGGGCGGGACCGGGACCTTTTCCTTCCTGATGGGGCTGTTAGCGGCTCCAACTATGGCGAAGACAGGGAGGCTCAGCACAGCCATGCCATAAAGCCATCCTCGCAAAGACTTGAAACGCGTCCAGCAGCCCTTCTTAGATTTTTTCAATCCTGATATGATTCGTCTCATTGTTAACTCGCGCCTAAACCGCCAGATAGCCACTGGACGCAAAGCATCCGAACGCCAAGAAAGCCAGCGCAGCCTTTTTCAACAAGGCGATCTCAAGGACACGGTGGGCCGCAACGAGAGGTACAAATACCAGGAGATTCTTTAACCAGTGGCGGGGGCGTAATGCCTCCAGATATTGAAACGGGCGTTTTCTTCGATCCTCGATGACCCTTTCGATTTGTGCCATCTTCGCGACCTGTGAAGCCACCTGCGGATTGAGATTGACCACAAGGGCCCTGCGCGCCGAGGGCCAGACTAGCACATTGCGTCGGCAATTGCTGGCATAGTCGAAGCTTGATGTTCGAACCCCTTCTGCCTTGCACTCGATTGCCAGGTCACGAAAACCAAGCATCACTTCCATCAAGCAGCCACTGAAACCCGTGGCTGACAGTCACCCCTAGATTATTTTTAGCGAAGTTCGCGAATTCGCGAAGAAATCGTGACCTTGTGACCCGCGAACTCAAACGTTTTCATGAGCTTGGGTGTGGCATTCGCCTTGCTCTACCACAGGATGTGGTTTCAAGACGACCGTGCAGGAAACCATATTCGAGACACAAAGGAGAACACTATGAATATCGAAGTGAACATGGCGAAGAAGGCAATCCAGGACAAGCTCGAGTCCGAGATCAAGGCCGGTCAGGCGAAGCTGGAAACACTGAAAGCAGAGGCTGAGGCCGCGAAAGCGGACTTCGAGATTAAGGCGATCACGGAACTACTGACCAAGCAGCACCAGATCCTCCACAACCTGCGGGAAGGGAGGAAGTAAGGCGGCGCCGCAGGCCACCACTGGGTCACCACCCTAACGGCGATGTTCATGCACGCCGGCCCAGACGCTGGTGCTATTCGTGATCCGTACATCGAAATATCGATTCCGTAGCCGTCCGAGCGGCCCGTTGCTAGTATAGTGTCCAGGAAATAGCTGGACAACGCTCCTTCTCGTAGCGCCGGCATCCTGCCGGCAGATGCCGCCGGGACGGCAGCGCTACATTCTCCATTCAATTAGTGGACACTATACTAGCAACATGTCTTGCGGTCGTGGCGATCGGGATTTATTTGCCGTCCACCCCTCTTGCCGGTGTGCTCGGGTTCACGCCCGTGCCACCCGGACGCTTTGCTTTTCTCGCCGGTTTTGGTTCCTTGCATGCCCATGGTACGAGGAGTATCCTTCCCGAGGGAAGGCGTGCTACTGCACAGTGACGAAAGGAAAAGCACTTGCCAGCCGGCAAGCGCGTAATCTTAAAGGAAGGAGATATCTGTCATGCCCATAGCGAATCAGTCTTCTATTTCCCAGGCACTTGAAACTCTTCACCAGCAAGGCCGCGTCCACTCGAGATATGAGAACTTTATCGGCGGGAAGTGGCTTCCCCCCGCAAAAGGAAAGTACTTCACCGACAAAAGCCCGATCAACTGCGAGCCTCTTGCCGAAATCGCGCAGTCGAGTCCGGAGGACATTGAGACGGCTCTTGATGCTGCGCATTCCGTGCGCGAGGCTTGGGGACACACCTCGCCGGCAGCGCGCGCCGCCATTCTGCTGAAAATCGCCGACAAAATGGAGGCGAATCTGGAACTGCTCGCGCTCGCCGAGACCCTCGACAACGGCAAGCCCATTCGCGAGACGCGTGCCGCCGACGTCCCCCTCGCCATTGACCATTTCCGTTATTTTGCCAGTTGCATCCGCGCGGAAGAAGGAGCGCTGGGGGAATTGGACAACGACACCGTCGCCTATCACTTCAAGGAGCCGCTCGGGGTGGTAGGCCAGATCATTCCCTGGAACTTCCCGTTGCTGATGGCCGCCTGGAAGTTGGCTCCGGCAGTGGGAGCGGGAAACTGCACGGTCATTAAACCCGCTTCCAATACTCCGCTCAGCCTGTTGTTCCTGATGCAGTTAATCGGGGATCTGCTGCCACCGGGCGTCATCAACGTGGTGACCGGACCGGGAGGCGAGATTGGCAAAGCCTTGGCAACCAACTCGCGCATTGCCAAGATTGCCTTCACCGGCGAGACCACCACCGGCCGCCTCATCATGCAATATGCCTCTGAGCCCATCATCCCGCAGACGCTGGAACTGGGGGGAAAGTCGCCCAACATCTTCTTCGCGGATGTGATGGATCACGACGACGACTTCCTCGACAAAGCGCTCGAGGGCTTTACGCTTTTCGCCTTGAACAAGGGCGAAGTCTGCACCTGCCCGTCCCGCGTTTTGATCCAGGACTCCATCTTCGACAAGTTCCTCGACCTGGCGGTGAAGCGCGTGGAAAAAATCAAGATGGGGAACCCGCTCGAACCCGCCACCATGATGGGCGCGCAAGCCTCGCACGATCAACTGACGAAGATCATGGAATACATCAAGGTCGGGAAGGCAGAGGGAGCGCGTTGCGTGACCGGCGGCGAACAGGCCCATCTCGGCGGCGACCTCGAGCAGGGCTACTACATCAAACCGACGGTTTTTGTGGGCCACAACAAGATGCGCATCTTTCAGGAAGAAATCTTTGGCCCGGTGCTTTCGGTCACCAAGTTCAAGACCCTGGAGGAAGCCATCGAGATCGGCAACGACACCGTCTATGGCCTGGGCGCCGGCGTGTGGTCACGCAATGGCACGAACGCTTACCGGGTGGGCCGGGAAATCAAGGCCGGCCGCGTGTGGACGAATTGCTATCACCTGTATCCGGCGGGTGCGGCATTCGGCGGCTACAAGCAGTCGGGCTTCGGCCGCGAGACCCACAAGATCATCCTCGAGCACTATCAGCAGACGAAGAACCTGCTGGTCAGTTATAGCCCGAAGGCGTTGGGCTTCTTCTAACCAGCGGCGCGAAAAGCGGGTACCGAGCTGCAGGGCGTAGTTTGCCTTACTTTGCGGCACTGCGGGACGCCGTCTCGTGAAAGAGGAGGATAATTTGCCAGCCCATGTCGCTGCCTCGAGCGCCGCCATTGCCTTGTTGCAGCAGCTCCGACAGCGCCATGGGCCTCTTTTGTTTCACCTGTCGAGCGGCTGCTGCGATGGAACCGCCCCGCTGTGTTTACGCCAAAGCGATTTCCATCCCGGCGCTTCCGATGTGCAGCTCGGGAGCCTTGACGGCGTGCCCTTTTACACCAGCAGTTGGCAGGCGCAACTGCTGGGCGACGTATCATTGCTGATCGATATCGTCGAGAGTCAAAGCGACAGCTTTTCCCTCGAGGCTGCGGAAGGTATCCGATTCATCGCGCGCACCGTTGAAACGCGTTAAAGAAACATGTACCCACCAGGAGTGAACTACGCCATCTGTTCGGAATTCTTCGAAACCAGAAATTAGGGCGCAACATTAAATCCTTCGAGATCGAATCGCCGCTGATCACGGCCAAACAAAAGCCGGGACAATTCGTTTTCGTGTGCCTGCACGAGTATCGGGAGGGCATACCGCTGACCATCGAGGGCTCCAACCCGGCTCTTGTCTTTTGGTACCCTCCTCCGCACTGCGGCTCACAGGTAGTCGAGAAGGCGAACAGCGATATAGATTGCACATCCAAGGGCGACTGCTAGGAGCAAAAAGCCAACGGCCAGACGGAGGAACCCGCGTATACCCTCAAACCGGCTTTCAGTTTCAGCCATGCAATGACCTCCTGTATTAGACTGCGTGTCTGCGAGCAAAAGTGTGTCAGGAATTGCAGCAGGTGGGAATTGCAGTCTCCTTCTACCCACTGCTGTCAAGGCAGAGTTTCGCAGCTCGGGCGGAAGCAGGACCTCCGCTTCTGCCCCGAATCCAATCACCCGGCGCTTGACTTCGACCATCCCTGACACAACTTGGGTGTATGCTCTTCGAAAGCGGCCTCCGCGTACAGGCGCGGTCTGGCGCGCAGTTGTGGTCTTGCTAAGCCGGAGGATCCATGGGGCTCTCCAAGTCGAGATTCATCGCCGGATTGCAGTGCCTCAAGCGTCTGTACCTCGAGGTTCACCATCCGGAATTGGCAGGCGAACCGGATGAACAATCCGTGGCAGTCTTCGAGCAGGGTCACGAGGTGGGCCGATGGGCCCAGAAGCTGTTTCCCGGCGGAGTGCTCATCGAGGCGGGGCACGAGGAGATGGGCAAAGCCCTCCGGCAAACCGAGCAGGCGGTAGCGGCGAAGCAACATCCTGCCATCTTCGAGGCGGCTTTCTCGCATGCGAACATCCTCGCCAGAATTGACATCCTCGAGAGACTGCCCCGGAACCAATGGCGGCTGATCGAGGTAAAGTCGTCCACCAGCCTTAAGGATCACTACCTGTATGACGTAGCCATCCAACGGCTCATCCTCGAAGGCTTGGGCATGAAGGTCGTTACCTGCTTGATGCACCTCAATCGCGAGTACGTCTACGACGGGAAGCAGTACGAGTTGGAGAAGCTGTTCGCCGTCCGGGATGTCACAAAAGAAACCGCGGCCCTCGAGCAGAACGTGAACGACCTCCTCCGTGAAGAGTGGAAGGCGCTCGCGAGGGCCAAGCCGCCGGATATCGAGCCAGGCAGCCACTGCACAAGGCCCCACGGCTGCGAATTCTACGACCTCTGCAACAAACCCCTCCCGGTCGATCACGTCGCCAACCTCCCGGGCATATCACCAAAGAAGCTCAAGGAGTTGGCGAGCCGTGGAATTGGCTCCATCGGGGAGATCCCGAAAGACTTCTCTTTGACCGAACGCCAGAGGCGGGCGTGGGAGTGCGCAAGGACCGGGAAGCCGTGGTTTGGGAAAGGGTTGAAAGAAGCCCTCGCGGGGCTGCGCTATCCCCTCTACTTCATGGACTTCGAAACCTTGGCGGTGGCGCTTCCCCGCTACGCCGGCATGTCTCCTTACGACCAGATCCCTTTCCAGTGGTCGCTACACATCCAGCGCAAACCTGGAGATGAGCCGGAGCATCATGAATTCCTGGCGGACGACACTAATGACCCGCGGACGGAGTTCGTCAAAACGCTTTGCCAAGTGATCGGAAAGAAGGGCAACGTCGTCGCCTATAACAGCGGATTCGAATCAGGATGCCTTGAAAGCTTGTCCGAAGAACTGCCTCAATACAAGGATGAAATCGGAAACATCCAGGATAGGCTGTGGGACCTGCTTCCGGTCATGCGCGCTCACGTTTACGATTTGGCATTCCGCGGCTCTTACTCATTGAAGAGCGTCTTGCCCGCCCTTGTGCCCCACATGACTTACGAAGGGATGGAAGTCGCCGAAGGCAGCGACGCCGGCCTCGCCTGGGAAAAAATGATTCAAGCCGAGGCGGGAAGCGAGGAGAGAAAGAGGCTTGAAGCCGCCCTGCTGGCGTACTGCAAGCAGGACACGCTGGCAATGGTGAAGCTGCTCGAAGTCCTCGCCGCTGCGTGATAGCCACAATGTGTGAATGCTATTTACTACCTTGGGACTTGAGGCTATGATGAGGCACCTGAAATGTGAGAATCACGAGCCATGGCTCAGGAAGCAGGTATAGCGGCGTCGCTTTTCTTCTATGAACGTACGCCCACAACCAGGCCAGGTCATTACCGGGAAGCTGTTTAACGAACCCATGCGAGTTGAGACCGCCGCTCAGATTGGTGATGACACATGGCGTCTTGGTCTGGTTGGAGCGCAAACAGAAAAGTTCCGCAGCGTGACGCTCGCAGGCGCTGACCTCGCCGGCCTTACCGTCCTTCAAACTACCCGCAGTTTCAATGGCGAGGGCACGCTCCTGCGGCTCGGGGTCCAGGCCTACTCCCTCGGCATTGCCTTTGAGTTTGACCCCTATTTCGGCCTCTCGATGTCCCGCGTGGACCCTCTCCCCCATCAACTCGAAGCGATTTACGACCACATGCTCAAGCTGCCGCGTGTCCGGTTTCTGCTGGCGGACGATGCGGGCGCCGGCAAAACCATTATGGCGGGTTTACTTCTCCGCGAGCTGAAACTACGTGGCCTGGTGGAGCGAACGCTCGTTGTTTGCCCGGCGAACCTCACGTTTCAATGGCAACGGGAGTTGAAGGAAAAGTTCGACGAGCAGTTTCTCGTCATGCGTGGCTTCGAGCTGCGCGTTCAGTACGGCGTCAACCAGTGGCTCCAACACTCCCAGATTATCACCTCGCTCGATCTCGCTAAGCGCGAAGACATCTTGCCGAGCCTGCGGCAAGCCAAGTGGGACTTGGTAATCGTGGATGAGGCCCACCGCATGTCGGCTGCCGCAGAAGACAAGAAGAGCATGCGGTATCGCCTGGGCGAGCTGCTGCGCGACACGACCGACCACTACGTGCTTTTGACGGCCACTCCCCATAAGGGCGACCCTCTCAACTTCACTCTATTCCTGCGGCTCCTCGACGAAGACGCCTTCGCCGACGTGCGTTCCATTCGCGAGGCGATGGAGCGGCGGCGCGCGCCTTTCTATCTCCGCCGGCTCAAGGAGGCCATGGTCTACTTCCCGGAGCAGCAGCCGGACGGGACCTGGGCCGCGAAGAAGATCTTCACCAAGCGGATTCCTCACACTGTCAATTTCACCATTGACGGCGCGGAGTTCGATCTCTACCGCGAGGTCACGCACTTCGTGAAGTCTCAGAGCGCTCGAGCAGCGGCTCGTGAAGACGACCCCCGCGCTCGCGCGGTCGGGTTCTTAATGACTTTGTACCAGCGGCGGCTGGCTTCAAGCACGTTCGCCGTGCAGCGCTCGCTGGAGAATCGCGCCCGGCGTCTGGATACAGCCCTCCAACGCGGGAAGGAGTTGCTGGAAGAGGTCGTGGATGTTCCAGATCCCGAAGACCTCGAGGAAATGGACGAAGCCGAGCGAGAGAAGTGGGAGGAGCGGCTGGCCTTGATGTCAGTCGCCAGAAACCCGCAGGAGCTTCGAGAGGAAATTGACGACCTGATCCGCCTGGCAAAGATGGCAGAAGGGGTTGAGGCCGCAGGCATCGAGGCGAAGCTTTCGAAACTTAAGAAGGTCCTCCAGGACGAGGGCTTCTTCGACCGCCCCGACCAACGGCTCCTGATTTTCACGGAATTCAAGGACACCCTCGATTACCTCGTGGAACGCCTGCGTGACTGGGGCTTCCGTGTGGGATTCATTCATGGTGGTATGAAGTCCGGCTCACGCGAGGAGCCCGGCACACGCCTCTGGGCTGAGCAGCAGTTCAAAGACGGACACATCCAGATCCTCGTTGCGACAGAGGCGGCGGGCGAAGGCATCAATCTTCAGTTTTGCCACATCCTGTTCAACTACGACATCCCTTGGAATCCCAACCGCCTCGAACAGCGGATGGGGCGCATCCACCGGTACGGCCAACTCTACGACTGCCTGATCTTCAATTTCGTCGCCACCAACACCGTCGAAGGCCGCGTCCTGGAAAAGCTCCTCGAGCGGCTTCAGGAGATTCGTGACGCCTTGGATGAAGATGCTGTCTTCAATGTGGTGGGCGAGATTCTGCCTGCCGCCCACATTGACCGCATTCTGCGTGATTACTATGCTGGGAAACTTGGCGAGCAGGACCTCGAGACCCGCATCCTGCGCGATGTCAGCGAAGATCGCTTCCGTGCCATCTGCCGAACTGCGCTCGAAGGGCTGGCGACGAAAAAGCTCAACCTGGCAATGGTGGTCGAGCGGCGCGCGCGTGCGCAGGAGCACCGCGTGGTGCCCGAGACGATTGCCCGCTTCCTGGCAGAGACCGCGCCCCTGGCTTCACTCGTCTTGAATCCTCACCCTTCGCTGCCTCACACTTTCGACCCTGGCGCTACACCTTCCGGTTTGCGTCGTTTCGAGCAGCAGCCTGATTGGCGCCTTCCGGCCCTCGTCAATCGTTACCCTCGCCTGTCTACGGATCGAAAGGTAGCCGATGAAAACAGCCTGGAGTGGGTGACGCCCGGCCACTCTCTGTTCGAAGCTCTGCGGCGCGACGTCCTGGAAGAGGCGCAACCCGTCTTTGCCGATGGCGCTTCTTTTTACTCGTTCCGGCACGACCGTCCCACCCGGCTTGACTTCTACCGCGCTCGGGTGGTTGACGGCATGGGCAACATCATCCACGAACGGTTGTTCGCGATTGAAATTCCGGAGGGTGGTGAGCCCAGTCTCCGCGAACCGACGATTGTTGGTGATCTCCAGCCGGCATTGACGCCTCAGCCACTCCCTGAGGTCGCCAGTGCGCCCGAAGCCACGAGCTTTTTGCAGGAGCAAGCTTTGACTCCCTTCCTTGAAGAGGTCAAAGCCGAGCGGGTAGGAGAGATTGAGCGCATCCGACAGCACGTGGAGATTTCGCTCACCGAACTCATTGCGCGCGCCGACTTAGACATCGGGCGCTGCGAAGAGCAGAAAGACCGCGGAGTGGAGGGGGCCGCCGGCCTTCTGAAAATCGCCATCGATAAGCACGACGAACTGTGCTGCCGTCGCGACCGCCGCCGGGAAGAACTGGAGCGGCAAAAGGCCCTGCACCTGGAAGGCGTCGAGCGATTTGCCTCAGCGCTAGTCCTGCCCCATCCGGAACGCGAGCGCCCCGACCTGCGCAACCTGCGCCCGAATCCGGAGACGGAGGCGACCGCCATGCGCGTCGCCATGGAGTACGAACGCGGGGCGGGCCGCGCCGTCGCCGACGTACACGAAAAGGACCTCGGTTACGACCTCACGAGTCTCGACACCCGGACAGGTGAACTCCGCCTTATCGAAGTTAAGGGACTGGCCGGCAGCGAAGGTGAAATCATCCTGACGCCCAACGAACATCGCGTAGCCCAGGACCGCCGCGACTGCTATTGGCTTTACCTTGTCACCGACTGCGGAACCGATCAACCCCGCCTGCACACCTGCCAGGACCCGGCACGCTGTGGCTGGCGGGAAGTCACTCAGGTGGAGCATTACCGGCTCGGGACCAATGAGATCAGGCGAGAATCTGGGCCGAACCATGGACCGACCGCCGAGGGCCAGAACTCATGATGACACTCCGACAATTCCTAGCGGGCGTTGAAACGGTCCCCACCGCAACCTCCTGGTACTTGGCTGACCTTGGCGAGGCACGAGGGAAGCAGGAGCTCTTTACCCGGCAGTCTCCGCAGAAACTCAAGGTCTTGCGCGACCATGCCTTGATTGAAAGCGCGGTGTCGTCGAATCGCATTGAGGGCGTGGTGGCCGATCAGGCTCGTATCGCAACGATCGTGTTCGGCAATGCCCATCTGCGCGACAGGAGCGAAGAGGAAATTCGTGGCTACCGCGATGCTCTCAAACAAATCCACGAGCAGGGGGCGCGTCTTCCGATCGCTGAGCGCACATTGAGGCTGTTGCATCGGCTTACTCGAGGCGGTACGGGTGACGCGGGAGAATATAAGCAGAAGGATTCGGACATCATCGAGAAGTTCCCGGACGGACGGCAGCGGGTTCGTTTTCAGACTGTCCCAGCGGCCAACACCCCGGCCTACATGCGAGAGACGATCGCGCTTTGGCATGATTCCCTACGCCAGCGTCAGATTCACCCTCTTATCGCCGTGGCGGGTATGAACCTCGACTTTCTCTGCATTCACCCTTTTCGTGACGGTAACGGCCGTGTCTCGCGGCTGTTGCTGCTCCTTCAGTGTTACCACTTGGGCTTTGAAGTCGGCCGATACATCAGCCTGGAGCGGGTTATCGAAGAAAACAAGGACCGCTACTACGAGACACTAGAACAGAGCTCCCGACGATGGCACGAAGGCCGGCACGATCCTTGGCCGTTCATCAACTACATTCTGTTCATCCTCAAGACCGCGTACCGGGAATTCGAAGAGCGCGTGGGGCAGATCGCCTCCCCCAGGGGAGCGAAAGCAGAAATGGTATTGGCTGCGGTTCGCGATCAGACGGGGCCGTTTCGTCTCGCGGATATCGAGCGGACCTGCCCCGGTGTTGGCCGCGAGTGGATTGGAACGTTGCTTGCGGACCTCAAAAAATCGGGGAAAGTCAGGTGCGAAGGAAAAGGCCCCGCTGCCCGATGGCATTATAGCAGGGGTAAGGGTAGTACCTCTAAGTAAGGGTATTAGTGAGGGTACTTTCCCATAATGACGTGTTCCAAGACGCGGAAAGAAGGCACTAGCCACGAAGGAGAAATATAGAGGGCAGTAGGGTTCACCGGCGCCGCCTCTAGCCTCCGGTTCCAATCTTGCAAGGCGCGTTGAGGCGTTCATGGAGAGACCACGACAACACGTACTGGATTCCCTGGGTGCAGACCAGCTCCGATCAATCTTTGATCGCTTGGGATGGACCGTCAATAAGGTTGAACACGATTACGGGATTGACTTTGAGGTGGAGATCTTCCACGAATTCAAGTCCACAGGCGCATCGTTTAAGGTGCAGTTGAAGAGCTCCGAGTCAACGGAATACTCAGCTGACGGCAATTTCGTTTCTCAGCAAATCGATAGACGGAATGTGCGGTATCTCTGCGAGGAAGTTCGGGCACCCGTCATTCTTGTTCATGCCGATGTCAAAGGCGCCCGTACGTTTTGGCTGGCTCCCCAATTAGATCTCGTTGCTCTCGAAGCTCTCGCCAGGCGACCGGATGCCGAGAGTGTCACGTTCCGAATCCCGACAGCAAACGAGTTACCATCCACGCGCGACGGTCTGATCGAGGCTGTGAGTTCAGCGGAGATCGTCCTAGCATCCCGCGTTGTCACCTCGTCTGCTGTACCCAACTTCGTGGGTGCAATTCTGGGTCGTCTTGATGAGGAAGAGGTCGTACAGGAGCTGAGGATCAGAGCTAACGCCCTTCGGATCTCCCGACTGCAGGAGCTATTCGAGGCCGGGGAACTCGACGAAGCCCGAATGCGGATCGCAAAGGTCCTTTCGGATCCGGAATCGTCGGTTGGGAGCAAGTTTTGGACAGTCCTGCTTGCCGAAAAAATCGAAATCAAGGCGTCGAGCATCGCAGGCCGTCGGTCAGATCGAGTGCCACTGCAGCTAAACATTACTGCCAATCTGCAGGAACTTACGCGAGGCGGGCCAGCGCACCTTAAGTTCTACGCGTTGATCGCTCGCAAGGCTGCGGAGTTGGACAGTCTGGTCTCGAAAGATTTTGGTTTATACATAAACTGGGAGGCGAATAAGCAGGAGGGAGATCCGTTCTGGAAACTAACGCTTACATTTGAGAGAACTGCCTTGGCTGGCCGCATTGTTCGGAAATTCAACCAGTGCCTCCGGCTGGCAGGCTATGCTGCGGGCTACAAGCACCAGTGGGCACTTCCGACTGCCTTGCTAAGAATTGTCGTGGCCAGTTCAGTTTTAATCCTGCGTGTGAGTTCCGAAGGATTGGAGGAGGCCAGCCGCAGATTTGTTCAATCTTGTATGGCCATTTGCAAACTAGCAGCGAGAATTGCGGTTAATTATCACGATGACGACGCCCTGGAGGACGCCGCAACTGCAGCCTTCTTCCTTACGCCCGCTGAAGGCGGTGAAGGAAGGATTTGGGCGTTCGAAACCTTGAAGGAGATAGGAAATCCACAAAAAAGATGTCACGCCGAAGATCGGTTGAAGCAGTACATCCAGGTCCATGAAGCCAATGAGGCACAAACAGCAAACAAGCAACACTTCACGGTCGAGGAGACGCGGGAAGTATATGAAAATGTGGCAAGGGCGCTTGGGATCAATCTCTCCGACCCGCGGGACAGGATAGCCGATGTTGTCCGAATCGGCCTGAAGGATCTTGATCCCTCGCGCGTGCTTAGAAACTGTGAACACATTTACGTCTCGCTCAGTTTCCATGGGTTGGTAGCTGACTGGCTTCAATTACCTACCGCTGGGGGTAAAGTAGTTCATTGCACCTTGCACAAGTACGCCATTGAGGGGCTCGATCTAGATGGGGCCTACTCTTTCTTCAAGGAACGCTACTGTGACAAATGCCCCGATTGCTTGCCTCGACCATCCACGTGGAAGTATTCGATGGAGCGGCAGGAACTAGAAAACAAGAGGTACGAGCAGTTCATGATGGACTTTGACCGGAGAACGGGAAGAGGTGGGGCACGGGATTGATACCAAAGGAATGTAAGAGACTGGCGGAAGTGGATTTTCCGGTGGCGGAGGTGAGCCGACACTCGGCGCGGGAGAAGTCTATCCGCCACGGGCATCCTTCGACGTTGCATCTATGGTGGGCGCGACGGCCGCTGGCGGCTTGCCGGGCGATGCTGATGGCGCTGCTGCTCCCTGACCCTTGCGACGTGAATTGCCCCGGCGAGTTCAGGGGAGAAGCCCGCCGTCTGCTGAACCCGATGCCTAACTGCGGGGCAACCGGGAGCAACAAGGAACTGCGGGACGCACTTCTGAAGTTCATTGCCGACTTCGCAAATTGGGACAACTCGGCCAAGCCTGCTTATCTTGAATGCGCGCGCGGACTAGTGAAGGCTGCTCACGGTGAAGAGCCGCCACTCGTGGTCGATCCCTTTGCCGGCGGTGGCTCGATTCCGCTCGAAGCGCTCCGCATCGGATGTGATGCTTTTGCCAGCGATCTTAATCCCGTTGCGTGCCTGATTCTCAAGGTCCTCCTCGAAGACATTCCCCGTTTCGGACCGAAGCTCGCGGAGGAACTTCGCACAGTCGGAAAGCAGATCAAAGAGGAGGCCGAAAAGGAACTGGCGGAGTTTTATCCGCCGGATCCGGACGGAGCAAGGCCGATTGCCTATCTCTGGGCGCGGACGGTGCGCTGCGAAAGCACCCTTAGGGAAGCCAAGAGTGAAACTGAGGAGTCTGTATCGTGCGGCGCCGAGATCCCGCTGATGCGCTCATTTTGGCTGTGCAAGAAAGCCAAGCGACGACGGGCATTGCGGCTAGTCCAGGAGCGACATCCCAAGAATGCCAAGGACCCTCTGAACACGTTGGTGAACCCCGAACGAGGGCTCCGTTTTGAGATTTTCGAGCCGGAGTCAGAGGGCGACGTGTGCGGCGGGACGGTAAGTCGTGCGCGAGCCGTGTGCCCCCTCTGCGGAAAACCTCTTGCGCCTGACCGCGTGCGCGCGCAGCTCAGCGCACAGCGCGGGGGTGCAGACGCAATTTTCGATGCGAAAGCCGGACGGATTGGCGGAGCGCGCTTGCTTGCGGTGGTCTCGCTCGATGAGAACAAATCCGGGCGGCAGTATCGGCTACCGACCGAGCGCGACTACGAAGCCGTCTGGAAAGCGCAGAAGCGACTGGAAAAGGTCCTGGAGCGATGGGTGCGCGATGGGCGGAAGGGTCTCTGCCCCGTCCCCGATGAGCGGATACCGTTAATGAGCGGCACATTCAATGCCCCGATCTACGGCATGAACGCTTGGGGTGATCTCTTCTCCAGCCGGCAGAAGCTATCACTTTTGAATCTGGCAAGGCTGATCGCTGCCTGTGGGTGCCCATCCGCGGTACGGGACCTCCTTGCGATTACCTTGGACCGGGTCTCCAGTCGCAGTTCGTCCCTTTGCCTTTGGCGTTACGACGCAGACCAGGAAAAGGTCGAGCATGTTTTCGGCCGGCAGGCACTGCCGATGGTATGGGATTTCGCTGAGTCAGTGGGCCTATCGGCGTCAACTGGTAGCTTTGAGGACGGATTAGGCGTCGTTTCCTTGTGCGTGGAATTCGCCGCGACCAAATCAGCGAAGGTGGGGCAGACTTCCCAGGGAGACGCGCGCGTCCCGCAGCTTCCGCACGATTCGTGTGGCGTCTGGCTCACGGACCCTCCGTATTATTTCGCTGTACCCTATGCCGATCTTTCCGACTTCTTCTTTGTTTGGCTCAAAAGGACGCTCCCCCAAACTGCGTTCCGCCCCGATTCCATTGACCCCCACAACCCACTCACGCCCAAGGAGCAAGAGCTTTGCGAAATGTCTCATTGGGACCAGGAACGTTATAAACACAAAGACAAAGCATTCTTCGAAAACGGAATGCGGTCGGCATTTTCGGTGGGGCGGAACACATTACGGGAGGAAGGTATAGGCTGTGTCGTCTTTGCCCACAAGACAACTGAAGGGTGGGAAGCTCTGATTTCAGGAATGCTTCGTGGCGGATGGACCGTCACAGGCTCATGGCCAATAACGACAGAGATGGCCAACAGATTACGCGCACGGGAATCCGCAGCATTGGCTGCCAGCGTTCATCTCGTGTGCCGACCCCGACCTGAGAACGCTGGCATCGGCGGCTGGGAAGATATCCTTCGCGAGCTTCCGAGCCGCATCGGTGACTGGATGGAGCGGCTATCCGGAGAGGGCATACGAGGGGCCGACCTTGTTTTTTCGTGCATCGGGCCAGCGCTCGAACTATTCAGCAAGTACGACAGGGTTGAGACGGCTGAAGGCCGCGAAGTGAAGCTTGACGAGTTCTTGGCCAAGGTCTGGGAAGTCGTGGGTCGCACGGCCTTACAACAGATTCTCGGCACCGCCGAAGCCCGCGCGCGCAACAGCGCCGCTGGGGCGCTGGAGGAAGATGCGCGGCTGACGGCTCTATTTCTGTGGACGCTGCAAAGCACCAACGGGACAGTCGAAAGTCGAGAGTCGAAAGTTGAAAGCAAGGATGAAGAGGAGGGAGTCGAAGAGGAAGAAGAGTCCGACGGGAAGCCGAAGAAGGGCTACGTGCTGATCTACGATGTAGCGCGGCGATTCGCGCAACCGCTGGGCATTCACCTGGAAAACTGGGAAGGGCGAATAATCGAGACCAAGAAGGGCGTAGTGCGGTTGGTTCCTGTGCTGGAACGCGCCGAGCAACTTTTCGGCCAAGCCGGGACAGAAGCCGTGGCGCAAGCCATCGAGCGCAGCCAGGGCGAGAGTCCGCAGTTTGCGCTATTCCCGGACGAGGAGCGCGTCCCCGGCACGCCCATCAAGACTCGAAAGGCAGGCCGGGGGCGTAGCGCCGGCCTCCAGGCCGGCAGTGGTGGTGCCGGGCTAAAGCCCGGCGCAACGCAACCTCGCGAGGCAACCACACTTGACCGTGTGCACGCCGCGATGCTATTACAGGCCGGTGGCCAGGCGACCGCCTTGCGCGCCATGCTCGAGGCCGAAACCCAGCGCAGCCCCGACTTCCTCCGCCTTGCTAATGCCCTTTCGGCCCTGTACCCTAAAGAGAGCGAGGAAAAACGCCTGCTCGATGCTATGCTATTGGCGGTTCCTAGGTGATCTTTATAAGGGGAAAACACAATGAGCCGGGACGAAATGCTGAATCGGGTCGTGGTTGACCCCGGGGTTTGCGGGGGAAAGCCGTGCATTCGCGGGACGCGGATATACATCGCCATCGTCCTTGATGGCCTTGCTGAGGGGCTAACCCCTGACCAGCTCCTGGATCATTACCCGCAACTCAGCCTCGACGATATTCATGCCGCCCTTGCCTACGCGGCGGAACTGGCCAGAGAGAACACCTGGAAGGTTACGGCGGGGGCATGAAGCTGAAACTGGACGAGAACCTCTCCCGCCACCTCAAGCGTATTCTTTCCGCTCTCCAGCATGATGTCTTAACCGCGAAGGAAGAAGGGCTGCTTTCCAAACCCGATCACGTGGTGGCTGCGGTGGCAAAGTCCGAAGGCCGGGTCCTTCTGACTTTGGACGTTGAGTTCGGGAACTTAACGAAGTACCCGCCGGGCGAACACCCTGGTATAATCCTGTTCCGGCCTAAGAGCTCGGGACCGCTCACGGTCAATAAATTCATCGAGGAATTCTTTCGGCAGACGGAAGTGGAGTCTCTGCAGGGATGCCTTGTCGTGGTCGATCCTAACCGAACAAGAGTCCGGTGGCCCGAAGAGGCTGCCGGCACGAAGACCGAATCCGGATAGCTTTTGTTTCTCGCAAGGACCTGAGTTTTCTGCCCTTGCCGACTGCCCATGGAACCTTGGTATAAAGTAACCACCCCACGCGCGGAAGTCCGTGAAGGCCGCTCATTCAACCCCGATGAGTTTGCGATTGCCCTAGAGCAGGTGGTCGCGGGGAAAGCGCCGGAAGACTACCGCGACCCGAAGCAGTTCTTTGACCGCACGGTCTTCACGCACGCGCTTACTGAGCACCTTGGGCTCGTGCTCGGTCGGCTGGCCGGCGAGACGCAGAACACAGCCGCCGTCCTGAGTTTGATTACTCAATTCGGCGGCGGCAAAACGCATACCCTCGCGGCGCTTTACCACCTTATTGAGAATTCCAAGGCTTCGGCAGGTCATCCTGAGGTCCAAAGTCTTCTCGCCAGCATCGGGCTCAAGCAGATTCCCAAGGCGCGCGTCGCCGTTTTTGTGGGGAACGCCTGGGACCCTGGGGAAGGCCGGGAAAACCCCTGGACCGACATGGCGCGACGCCTGGCTGGGCCTTCCGGAGTCGAGGCGCTGGGGCCCGCGGCAGGCACCACCCCGCCAGGCACCGAGGCGCTCCACCGGCTGTTCGAGGCTGCGGGAGGAAGCGTCCTATTGTTATTCGACGAGGTGCTGAATTTCCTCAACCGCCATCGAAGCCTGGCCGAGGGCTTCTATGCATTCCTGGACAACACAGTCCGGGCTATGACGGGAACCAAAGGCAGCGCGGCCATGCTCAGCCTGCCGCGGAGCCGCATGGAGATGACCGAGTTCGACGAACAGTGGCTGGATCGAATTAGCAAGGTCGTGAATCGCGTTGCGAAGGATCTGATCGCCAACGACGAGAGCGAGATAAGCGAAGTAGTTCGCTGCCGCCTCTTCGAAAACCTGGGCAAGGAGAGCACACGGAGGGCGGTCGCGAAAGCCTATGCAGAGTGGTGCTTCGCACGGCGGGCGCAGTTGCCGCCGGAATGGACGGCGGTTGACACGATCACCACAGACGTCAAGGCGAGGGAACATCTCCAGGCGCGTTTCGAATCAGCCTACCCGTTCCACCCCGCGACCATTTCGGTCTTCCAGCGCAAATGGCAAGGCCTGCCGCATTACCAGCGCACGCGCGGCACGCTGGCAATGTTTGCGCAGTGGATTTCCTGGGCTGCCCGCGAAAGCTTCACGAAAGCCAGGAAAGAGCCGCTCATAACTTTGGGATCAGCGCCTCTGGACGTTCAGGATTTTCAAGCGACCATCCTTGGGCAATTGGGCGAGCAGCGATTGTTGCCTGCGATTGAGGTGGACATCGCGGGCGCGACCAGCCACGCGAAGGCCCTCGACGCGGATGCGCAAGGCGAACTCCAGGGAATCCATCGGCGAGTAGGCGCGGCCATTCTCTTTGAGTCTACGGGGGTAGCGACGGACCGTGCCGCTCATTTGCCGGAAATCCGCTTTGCGCTGGGAGAGCCCAATCTGGATGTCACTTCCATCGACAATGCAGCCTCAGCTCTAGAGAAACGGGCATTCTTCATCCGCAAGGTCGGTACGGACGGATTCCGCATTGGCCATAAGCCCACGTTGAAGAAAGTAGTGGGGGACCGCCGCGCCGCTTTGGACGATGCGGAGGTCGCTAAAGCAGTCAAGACGGCTGTAAAGCAGGAATTCGAGCATGGCCGAGTGGTCCCGGTTTACCTGAGTCCCAGCGATGGGGCGGAAGTGTCGGACACTCCAAAGCTGAGCATCGTCGTCATGGATCCTGAAGTCGAATGGGAATCCGCGGGGGCGATTAGAGAGAAGCTTGGGGACTGGACGCGTCAACGCGGCGCCTCACCCCGCCTCTACCCTGCCGCACTGGTCTGGGTTGTGCGCAAACCCGGTCGAACGCTGCGCGAAAAGGGCGAAGCATGGTTGGCATGGAAGCGGGTGGCGGAGGATCTTAGTTCGGGTGTGCTGGGAGCGGAATTCGAACAGTCCGACCGGGGCGAAGTAACAAGGCAGATCAAAGAGGGCGAGGAAGCACTGAAGGATGAGGTCTGGGCAAGCTACAGGTATGCAATCGTCGCTGACCCGAAAGGCGCTGAGGGCTTGAGGGAAATCGACTTGGGGGCGGGACACGCCAGTAGCGGCTCGGGGAGTCTCACGGCGCATGTCGTCGCCGCGCTCAAGGCCGAGGGCCTTCTAAACGAGTCGGTCGGCGCGGGATACCTCGAACGGAATTGGCCTACGGCGCTCAAGGAAAGCGGCGCGTGGCCGCTCAAGGGATGCCGGCAGAGCTTCCTCGACGGCTCCTTGACACGCTTGCTCGATCCCGAGGAGGTACTGCGAAGGCAGATACCGAGCTTCGTGGAGAGGGGCGAATTCGGTCTCGGCTCGGGGCCCAAGCCGGACGGAGGCTTCGAACGGACCTGGTGGAAAGAATATGCCGGGCCTGAGGAAGTCGTGTTTGACGACAACACCTTCTTGCTGACGCGCACGCGCGCAGCCGCTCTTAAAGCCGGACCGCCGCCGCAGAGCGTCCCGGCCCCAACCGAGCAACCAACAGAACTGGTCCTGGAGCCGCCGGTGGCGCCTCCCGCGCCGCCCTTGACGCCGGCACCCGAGCAGACAGTGCGTCTGTTCTTGCGCGGGACCATCCCCCCTGAGCAATGGAACAAGCTCGGGACAAAGCTCATACCCAAGTTGCGCACGTCGGGACAGGGGCTCTCCCTCACCGTCGAGGCCTCGCTTGATGTGGCCGCGAGTGATCTTAGCCATGTTGAATCCGATCTTCGACAAGCGCTGAGGGACCTCGGCCTCGAAGGGCTCGTTCAAATCGAAAAGAAGCGCTCCTGAGCTTTCTGCGGCTGAGGGACTCAGTGGTAACTGCTGCTCGCTGATCGCTCATCACCACATGGCCGCCACGAACTGACTGGAATTTCCGGCTTATTCTACCTGTCTGCGGCGACATGATGCTCACTTCCCACATCTACGTACTTTCGCTCGCTTATTTCATGGGATTGGCGGGGGCGGCGGCGATAGGTCCGGTCAATATGCTGGCCATCCGCCGCGGCATGATGGGCGGTTGGCGCCACACCCTGGCCTGCGGAGCCGGCTCCGCTTCGAGCGACCTCATTCTCGCCTCCACGGCTCTCCTCGGCGGCCACTATCTCTTTTCCGGCCGGTCCAGCCCGGCTCTCCAGATCGTCCTGGTGGCCATCGGCGTAATCGTCCTGTATCCGCTGGGGATCTTCTACCTTGTCCACGCCGCCAAGGAGCCCCTGCGTAGCCGCCGGCACTTTAACGCGGACACTGTCCCCCCGCATCTGGCCACCGACGTCGTGGCGGGTTTCGTCTTAAACATCTTGAATCCCCTAACCATGATTTACTGGGTTGGCGTCACCTCCAACTGGCTCCCCTTAGCCCAGTCAGTCCTGGGCTCCAAAGCCCCCCGCTGGGGGATCCTGATGGTGGCTGCCGGCCTCGTGACCTGGTTCACCACGCTGATCTTCGTCGTTCGCTTTATCCCCGATCGCATCGGCCCCCCCTTCTTCCGCCTCGTCAACGTCGCTCTCGGCCTGATCCTCCTCGGCTTCGCCACGTTCTGCGCAGTGCTCCTCTACCGCCATTGTCTGTATCCGTCCGCTGAACCCATCTTCCTCAATTGAAGTTCCTGCTTGATACTCCCCCAACAGATGATCTCCAGGACATGCGTCGAGTGCGCATGTGTGAATCAAACGCGGAGGTGTGGGATGAGCGACAGCGGAAAGGGTGACGCGGAGAAGACACGTTATTGGCAGAGGACGATCAGTGAGGCGGTGCAGAGCGGGATATCGATTCGGCAGTTTTGTCGGCAGCGCCGGCTGAAAGAGAGCCAGTTCTACTGGTGGCAGCACAAGCTCAGGGCCAGTCGGCAGACCGGGGCGACATCGAAACCCGGTGGCCACGGGAGGCCGGCCAGTGTTGCTCTGGTGAGCGAGGAAGGGGGAGCGACGGATGCGGGGATCGAGTTGGTGTTGGGTGACGGGCGGAAGCTGCGCATCCGAAAAGGCGTGGAGGAAGATACCTTGCGTGCGGTCTTGGCCGCTCTGGAGCCGCCGCGATGCTAAGTTTTCCGGCGGCCCCAAAGGAGGAAGAAAGGAAAAAAGCCGGGCAGGAGACGGCTGCTTCTTGAATATTTTTCATGCAGAAGGCATTTTTGTGTTGACAGAATCCGATAGCTTTATAATGATAGAGGATATGAACTTTACCGAAATCGAGCGACGCATCGAAGCGATCCAGCACCGTCTGAACCGCTTGGGGCCGATGCACCCGGGCAGCCTGGGGGAGCAGTACAACGTGTGCGGGAAGGCCGCGTGCCGCTGCAAAGATCCGAAGAAGCCGCAGAAGCATGGACCGTACCATCAGTTGAGCTACACCTGGCGGGGGAAGAGCACGACGCGGTTTGTACGGCCGGAACAGGTCGAGGGGATGCAACGGAAGGTGGCCAACTACAAACGCTTCCGGGAACTGGTGAACGAATGGGTGGACCTGGAAGTGGAGCGGGAGCGGGCCGAGCGGACGCAGGAGAAACACGCCGGTGGAAATTAATCCCAATCAACTCCCGGGTGATCCGGCGGCCCTGCGACAGATCGTCGTAGGGCTGCTCGGGGAAGCGGCGGAGCGAGAGCGGAAGCTGCGGCAACTACAATATTGGGTGGAGCAGTTGCTGCGGGCGCGGTATGGGCCGAGGCGTGAGCGGGTGGATGAAAACCAGTTGTTTATGTTTGCCGCCGAGATCATGGCCCGCGCTGAGAAGACTCCTCCTGCCGCCGGCGAAACGGAAGCGCCTCCTGCGGGTGCGAAGTCGACGCCCCAGCGTCACGGGCATGGCCGGAGCGCACTGCCGAAATCTTTGCCGCGGCAACGGGTGGTCCATGATCTGAGTGAAGGCTCACGCCAATGTCCACAGTGCCAGGGCGATTTGAAGCGGATCGGGGAAGAGGTCAGCGAGCGGTTGGAGTATGTGCCCGCCTCCCTGATCGTCATCGAGGAAGTGTATCAGAAATACGCCTGCCCCAAGGGGTGCACGGTGATTACGGCCGAGAAGCCCCTGGCACCAATTGAGAAAGGGTTGGCGGGGCCAGGCCTGCTGGCACAGGTGGCGGTGAGCAAGTATGGGGATCATTTGCCTTTGCATCGGCAGGCAGGCATCTTTCGTCGCCAAGGTGTGGAGTTGTCGCGCCAAACAATGTGCGACTGGAGGCGCGCCTGCGCCGATCTCGTCAGCCCGCTCTACGAACTGATGAAGCAGCGAGTTTTGGGCTCGAAAGCGGTACAGACCGATGACACGCCGGTGCCCGTGCCGAACCCGGCGTTGCCACGAACTCGCACGGGCAGAATCTGGACGTATGTCGGCGATGAAGGACATCCGTACACGGTGTATGACTACACCCCCAACCGCAGCCGAGACGGACCCGAAGCGTTCCTCCAGGGATTTCACGGATTCTTGCAAGCCGATGCGTACTCGGGGTACGACCACTTTTACGAAGACAGCCAGCGCGGGATTGTCGAGGTCGCGTGTTGGGCCCATTCGAGACGGAAGCATTATGAAGCCCAGTCCTCGGACTTGATGCGCTCGACCGTGATGTTGGCCTATATTCGGTTGCTTTACGACGTCGAACGTGAAGCTCGCGATCAGAAGCTCGATTCCGACGCACACCGGGCCTTGCGGCAGGCAAAGTCGAAACCGATTCTGGAGGACATCCGCGCTTATCTGGAGCGCGAGCAGCTCCAGGTGCTACCCAAAAATCCCGAAGGACAAGCTATGGCTTACACCCTGTCGAACTGGAAGGCCCTCACTCGCTACTTTGAGGATGGTGACTTGGAGATTGACAATAACGGCGCTGAGCGCAGCCTGCGCGGCGTGGCGGTGGGCCGGAAGAATTGGATGTTTTATGGCAGCGACAACGGCGGACAAACCGCCGCCCTCTTGACCAGTCTGATCGCCACCTGCAAGCGCCTCAAGCTCGATCTCTTTGCCTACCTCCGTGACCTCTTCGGACGCATCAGCAGCCATCCCCAAAGCTGCCTTGCCGAGTTGCTGCCCGACCAGTGGAAGACCGCCCGGTTGCACCCAGTCCCCACAACCTAACCTTCCTCGTCGGCTGCCCGCACATCCCCCCCCTCAACATTACTCCCCCACCCCAATTCCCTGGGTTAACAGGGCGGCAACTGGGAATCATCGAGTCCTTGCTTTTCAAAGCGCGGTCGTTATATTCGACGGGAAGGGCGTTTTTCAGGGCGAATCCTAAGCTGAGATCACAACTGCCCCAGCAGTACCTGCAAGGAGCCTGGCCATGAGACGGAGGTTTCCCCCGGAGCTGCTCCTCAGGGCAGCAGAGGCTCAGGTCAGGCGCATGTTCTCTTGTGATGAGCCTTACCCCAGATTGCTTCTAGCCCTGGCTCTTGGGTTTCGGCTCACGTGCGGGCATCTCTTTTTGACCGGGCCGGTTCAAACGCACAGGAATCCCGGTGATAAGGCCTTGATAACCCGTCAGGCGGTCGTCGCTGACGACCACACCCTCGGACGTGATTTCATATTCGCGAATATCGTTGCTGTGTTTGCCACCGCGCATCTTGATAACGACCAAGATCTTGCGCAACTGACCGTCGATGGACACGTACCGAAGCCGGATAATGTCATCGGTGAGAAAGGAAATCGAGTAGGTACTGAACGGGAATTCTGTGAAAGACTCATCCATCTCGACCGTGCTTAGAATCGTCACCCCGATTCCCGTCAGGGCGGTGATCATCCGGTAGAGCGATTCGCGAAATTCCGTGCGAAAACTGGGCGCCAGCGCCATCTCAAATCCCGCCAGCGAATCAATCACCAGGCGCTTGGCGCCAATCTTCTGGACCGCGTCCAGAATCTCGCGCATGGTTTCATCCACCGAGAGGTCCAGGGGACGGAGGTAGAGGATTTCGAGTTTCCTCTCGTGCTGCGGCGTTTCCAAATCCAGACCAAAACTGCCCGCCCGTTCCGCATACTCTTGCGGTCGCTCTTCAAAGACCACCACAATTCCCGGATCTCCCTGGCGGATGCCTTCGGCAATGAATTGGGTTGCCAGGACCGATTTTCCCGTCCCCGAAGCCCCTGCCACCAGGACGCTATCGCCTTCGGGGATTCCTCCCCCGAGCATCGCATCCAATTTCGGAATGCCGATGGAAAGGCGCCGCGTGCTGGGTATTTTCCTTTGTTGTCCGGCCAGCCCGAGAGTGCGCGAGAAGGCTTGCAGCCCGGCATGGGTAATGCGGAAGGTGTGCAGCCCGGGCACGGACGCCTGTCCGCGCAGTTTCACGATCTGGAGCTTCCGCAGAATGGAATTTCGGTCGGAACTCTGGTAGAGCCACAAGAGGCCATCGGAGACCGTGAATACGGGATTGTCGCGGATCTCACCTTCGACATATTCCCCG